>CETE01035751.1_pt1 | contig 24590 bp, 29 predicted proteins | sample 531241 | NCBI WGS metagenome assembly CETE01 (sample SAMEA2622336, study PRJEB7988) | marine metagenome | biome: marine biome (ENVO:00000447); feature: deep chlorophyll maximum layer (ENVO:xxxxxxxx); material: "saline water (ENVO:00002010), including plankton (ENVO:xxxxxxxx)" | depth 30 m
ACTGGTTGATGGTGATCCGTTCGCTTATCGTGCAGCTTTCTCTTGTGTAGATGAAGAGACAGAGGCAGCAGTAGAAAAGATTGATGAGCTACTAGAGACTGCACTTGAGGCAGTGCTATGGGAAGTAACTGATGACAAGTATCAGATATTCCTGACAGGTAAAGGCAACTTCAGAAAGAAGATTGCTGTCACCAGAGAATACAAAGGTAACAGGAAACAAGAAAGACCTGCACACCTTGGTGATATTAGACAACACCTGATCGACAACTGGAAAGCTATTGTGTCCAAGGATGAAGAGGCTGATGACCTTATAGGTATATGGTCTAACCCTGAGAGCATTGTCATATCAATAGACAAGGATATGCTACAGCTACCATGCACACACTACAACCCACATAGACGTACTTGGAAAACTGTTGAAGAGTTTGATGGACTTAAGTTCTTTTACAAGCAGATACTGACAGGAGACTCAGCAGATAACATACAAGGTATCTATGGCGTTGGTCCTAAGAAAGCTGACAAGATACTAGCTGACTGCAAGACAGAACAAGACTTGTATCAGGAGTGTGTCAGAGCCTACGGTGGTGATGAAGACAGAGTTATTGAGAACGGTAAACTACTTTGGTTACGAAGAGAAGAAGAACAGATATGGCAACCACCCAAGTTCACAGATTCAGATCAGGACTAGAAGAGCGTAACGCTAAGTACCTTACAAAGAAACGTGTCAAGTTTGAGTACGAGACACTAAAGGTACAGTGGCGTGACATGAGAGTAAGAAAGTATACCCCTGACTTTATCCTACCCAACGGTATCATAGTTGAGACTAAGGGTAGGTTTACTCTACCTGACAGGAACAAACACAAGTGGATACAAGAGCTACACCCTGAGCTTGACATAAGGTTTGTCTTTAGTAATCCATACCAGAGACTAAACAAGGGTGCAAAGAGTACCTACGCAGACTGGTGTGACTATCATGGCTTCTTATTTGCTAAAGAAATAATACCACATGATTGGGTAAAAGAGAAAAAAAAGAAAATATGCTTGAACAAGGTACTCTAACATGATACCTATATTGTCTAATACTAATGATAACATAAGATACTTTGATATTGAAGGGATGAAAAATGCAAGTTAAAGTACATCAGTATCTTGATGGTCCGATAGACCAAGGAGATAAGTGGACACTGTTGTGTATGATTGAAGAGAAGGGTTTGGTCTTTGATGAAGAGTTAGAGTTCAAAGATTTCAACGATGCCTATAACTTTATGAACAAACTCAAGCAATCAACTACACCCATACTCCATGAAAAAGAAACTTCACTTTGGATACATTAAGGCTTGACAATGTTTGACCACGATAGTAAGATAGAAGCTCTTGTCAATAACTACGGACTACAGTTGTTGATGGAACAAAATGATTTAGATGATGAAGCAATCATACGTAAACTAGTAGACGATGGAACTATCAACATGAATGATTACTTTTATTTAGATGTAGAAATTAGGGAATGGAAGGACTTGGAAAGATGAACTACTGTGACATGAAGGGTTTGATCTGGCCTGTGCTTTTCTGTATCTTTGTTATAGTAGTAGTTCCAGTTTTATTAGTAGACAATGCTAAGTACTGTAAACAAAGCATAGTTCCTTGTTATCCTTGGAATGATCCAGAATGACACCAAGAGAAGCAGCAGAGGTAGAAGCAAAGAAAACATTTGACTTGTTTATACTTTACTCTAAAAGAGTTACTTTGGTAGCTACATTCTTTTTATTGATAGTAGTTTTTAAATGTAACAATGGCGTAGAGGATGGCGAGTTTGCAACAGGAAGTAAATACAACGGTGAAGTTTACTCACCTACAAACATGGGAAAAGATAAATGAATAACTATTTACCAACCGATTATCAAGCGTTCATACATACATCAAGGTATGCACGTTGGCTAGAGAAAGAACAACGAAGAGAGACTTGGGCTGAGACTGTCGAGAGATACATGGAGAATGTAGTTATACCTGTCATGGGTAGAGACAGCTTTGTCAAACAGATAGAGGAATCAATACTTAACCTAGAGGTTATGCCTAGCATGAGAGCTATGATGACAGCAGGTAAGGCGTTGGATAGAGACAACACATCAGGCTACAACTGCAGTTATATGCCTGTCGATGACCCTAAGTCCTTCGATGAGGCTATGTTTATACTACTGTGTGGCACTGGTGTAGGCTTCTCAGTAGAGAGACAGTTCGTACATCAGCTACCAGAAGTACCTGAGCTTTACGAGAGCGACACCATAGTTGTTGTCAAGGACAGTAAAGAGGGTTGGGCTAAAGCTTTCAGGCAGATACTAGCTTTGTTGTGGGCAGGAGAGATACCTAAGTGGGATGTGTCAAAGGTAAGACCTGCAGGGTCTAGACTAAAAACATTTGGTGGTAGGGCTAGTGGTCCTGCTCCTTTGGTTGACTTGTTTAACTTCTCAGTAAAAGTATTTAAGGATGCACAAGGACGTAAGCTATCCTCAATAGAGTGTCATGACCTTATGTGTAAAGTTGGTGAGATTGTTGTTATGGGTGGCGTAAGAAGGTCAGCTATGATAAGTCTGTCTAACTTGTCAGATAACAGAATGAGACACGCCAAGTCAGGTGATTGGTGGACTAACGATCCTCAACGTGCATTAGCCAACAACTCTGTAGCCTACACAGAGAAGCCTGACAGCCTGTCATTCATGCGTGAGTGGATGGCTCTGGTTGAATCAGGTAGTGGTGAGCGAGGTGTCTTTAACAGAGAGGCTAGTAGGAAACAAGCTGAGAAGTATGGTAGACGTGATCCTAACCATGAGTTTGGTACTAACCCTTGCTCAGAGATTATACTTAGGCCATACCAGTTCTGTAACTTAACAGAGGTTGTTGTAAGGTCTAACGATAACTTCGCTGACCTAGCACGTAAGGTAAGGATAGCTACTACACTAGGAACTATACAGTCTACCTACACTAAGTTCCCATACCTTCGTAAGATATGGAAAGACAACACAGAAGAAGAGCGTTTGTTAGGTGTATCTCTAACAGGCATAATGGACAACCCTTTATTAACGAGTAAAACTAATGGTCTATCAAAGAATCTCGAAAACCTTAGACAGGTTGCAGTTAACACAAATACTAGTCTGGCTGATACTCTTGGGATTAATCCTTCCACTGCTATTACCTGCGTCAAACCTTCAGGAACCGTCAGTCAACTCGTTGACAGTGCCTCAGGTATCCACGCAAGACATTCCAAGCACTACATCAGGACTGTAAGAGGTGACAACAAAGACCCACTGACAGCCTTTATGAAGGATCAGGGCATACCTAATGAACCTTGTGTAATGAAACCTGATCAGACTACAGTGTTCAGCTTTCCTATCAAGTCACCAACCAACGCTATAGTTACTGAAGATATGTCAGCAGTAGATCAGCTAGAGACATGGCTCATGTATCAGAGGCATTGGTGTGAGCACAAGCCTAGTGTGACTATAAACGTCAGGAAGGATGAGTGGTTTGAGGTTGGAGCGTTTGTCTACAAACACTTTGATGAGATGTCAGGCGTGTCATTCCTTCCTTACAACGAACACACCTATCAGCAAGCACCGTATCAAGACATAATGAAGAGTGAGTATGTGACATTATTGTCACTAATGCCAGAGAAAATAGACTGGTCAGCCTTGACAGATTACGAAAAAGAAGATAGTACTAACTCAAGTCAGACGTTTGCTTGCACTGGTGATGTCTGTGAAGTAGTAGATATAGGAGCTTAGGATGCACGAAGAAGAAGAGTTTACTATAGAAGGTATGTTGAATGACATAGACGATATAGACGTAGACACTGTAATAAATAAGCCACCTCACTATGGAGATGGCGAAATAGAGTGTATTGATTACATGAAGGACAACATGGACACTATGATGTTTATGGGCTACCTAGAGGGTAACTGCAAGAAGTATATGCACAGGTACAGATACAAAGGTAAACCTGTAGAAGACTTGAAGAAAGCTTTGTGGTACTTAGAAAGGTTGATACATGAGGTGGAAGGAAAGTAAATGTTTAGTGCTATAATTCTAGCCTGTAATATGTCAGTTACAGACTGTAGAACCTTTGGTACACCTAGAGTTTTTAATACAGAAAAAGAATGTGTAGTGTCTCTAGCTGATGGTAGGTTACAAATAGAGGCACAGGGTTGGATGATTATGGATTCTCATTGTTACCATTGGGGTCAGAAGGTATAAAAAAAGGAGGTCTACTTATGACCTCTTCTTCTTTCTTTTCTTTCCTGATGCTGTTGTGGACCAAGATACTCTCTTTGGTCCTTTCTTTTTGGAAGCCTCCTTCTTGGAGATTCTTCCTGCCACCGACTTCGGACGACAGGCTGGATACGGACGCTTGCTTCCCTTAGCTTTCTTACGTCCACAAGATTTGCCAGTCTTAACATCAACCCACTCCTCAGCAAACCATTTACCCAAGCCGCCTTTAGCCATTAGCCTCTAGCCTTCTTCTTTGCTGTAGCACTAAGGTCTTTGAAGTGGTACAACCTCTTGCTTGTTTTAGTATGAGTTTTACCTGTGTGAACATGACCATTAGCCATCTTGTGTGAAGCACCTTTGTACTCAGTTCCATTTCTTAGATAATGTTTTACACCTTTAGCCATATCAACAACACTCACAATCTGGATTACACTTTCGATTCATTATCGCACACCAAAGTCTTTTCAAATATCTTCTCATTAAGCTTTCCTACTCTTTTTTACTCTGTTATCTTTACCTGACCATGTACCACCCTTAGATTTATACCACTTTGCAGCCCAAGCATTTGCGTAGGCACTAGGGTAAACCTTGAATTTTTTTCTTGCTGCTGCTTTGGCTCTTGACCAAAGTGCAGGATTGTTTGGTTTTGGTTTAGACATTACTTACCTCTACTATTTTTTATTTCCCATCGCAGTAAACCCAAAGTACGCTCCGACAAGTGCTGATACAGATACAACGTAGATGTTAGCTATGTCAGCTATCAACATTGCAGCAGTCTCTTGACCAATGACAGTACACAGAAAGATACCTAAAGGGTACAAGACCATGCCTGATAGAGCAAACCAAGTCATGTTGCGCTGGGCATCACGCTTGGCATCGTCATCCTCTAGCCGTCTACGCCTATCGTCTAGGTAAAGTTGACGCTCTTCGGCATCTAACTTACCGTTCTTGTCTAAGTCGTATTCTTCTACCATTAAAAATCTACCCAACCCATAGCGACTAGTAAACCTAGTGCCCCACCACATATCAACAAGAAGATTACTACAGTAATAAACGCCATCTCAGCATTTTCTTTTATGCGTTCAGCGTCTAGTCTTGCTTGTCTTTCTGCTTCTTTTCTTTCTTGAGCAATCTCTCTACGAAGTTTGAGTAGTTCTTGATAAGCAGAGTAGCCAATAGTGTTAACAATGAACTCTCTCAATTCTTCTTCAGCTTGTTTAGCCTGTTGACGTTTCATAAACGTATCCAGAGCTTCTTCATTTGTACTACTGAAGGGGCTTTGTTTCTTCTTTTCGTGGTCCTTCTTTGCGCTGTCTACACTGTCAAAGAAACTACCTAGTTCTTTGGACATAGACGAGAGTGCCTTACCTGCGCTGATGCCACCCTTGACCATCGCCAATGCGCTGAGTGGATCAATCATAGTTAGTGCCTCGGATCAAGCATATCTTTGTGATCACGAGTGATGAACTCTAGTGTCTTTTCTAGCAGGGCTACTCTCTGTTGTAGCTCAACGATACGCATGATACTTATTGTCATACCATCTATCTCATCCCATAGCTCGTCAGTCTCCTTGTACAAGTCTGCTTCACTGTCAGCCATGATACCAACTATCTCGTTTATGTTGGTTTTGTTTTGATCAATATCTCTGATCATATTTACTTTATCTGCTGTATTGCTCTGAGCGTCTAGTATTGCTACAGTCTCTTCGAGATTAGCTATTATAGATGCTTGCTCTGAAGCATACCACACCATACCACCCAATGAACTACAGATGATACCAATTACTGCTATATTTACTTTAGGTAACTCCATCTACTCTACCACTTCTTACATGACCAGTATCGTGCAGTCATCTTATCTTTAGCTGTATCACATTTATGCCTTGCACGAAAAGATTTTCTACGTTTAGGGTTATTCTTTTTGATTGTCATGTTGGCATCACCAAACCTGATGATCTTTTCTTTACCACCCTGACAAGCCTTGACAACAAACTTCTTGCCGCCAGAGACCTGACGCTTAGGGCTGTTGCACTTCATCTTTGATTTGTCTATCTTAGCCACGATACCTACCGAATGTTATAGTTTTTAAGAAGCCTCTCCATATCTCTATAGGTGACGGTAGCATCCACCCTAGTACAGCTAGTAGTATCATCCACATAGGTATGTCTTGGTTCAGTACCTTGACGTTACCTGCATCACCATCAATGCTGAACGCACCCTCTGACTGATTGACGTTTACGTTCTCACCTGATATGTCTCTACTCTGGTCAATAGCTGACTGATTGTTTTCTTTACCTATCTGTGTGTTGGCGTTGACGGATGTACCATCGCCTTTGCCTCCACCACCAAAGCTACTCATCAGTGCCAAAGGTGACAGACAGCCACCCAAAAATAATACGAGTGTTAGTGCTAGTGCTAGTCTCATCAATCTAGTTTCCCTAAGTTAATTTCCCAAGAAGTTCCTTGACCTTCTGGAACACCTAAAGCTGCAGCCCATATACGTAACCTTTGAAGGTAGGGTCTTGGGTCTCCGTTCTCGTCAGTTAAAACTTCAGTCGATAGTTCTCTGTACTTATCCATATTCCCAGCTTCTTTATGTACTAAAGCTTGCTGAAGTTTTGTACCTAATGGTCCAGTGTTAAAATCGTAAACATCTCTAACTATTAACTCACCTTGTTCATTTAAAAATACGTTACCATCAGCAGTTTGACCAATTAAGGTAGCCATTCTAAACTCAGGTGATGTTACTGTTCCTGTAGCCATAGTAGTAATGTCTTTCATCAACACACTCTTTTCCTCAAAACCCCAATCTTCATAAGTAAACTTACTACGTCCTTCATCTAAAACTTTTTTAGCTGCGCTCTTTATAACGGATACGTCTGCTGGTGTAAAGTCATCAACAGTTAAATTTATTTTTCCATTGTTGTTCATAAACTCAGCAAACTTAGAAGCATTTACAGGTAAAACAGGGCTAAAAAAATCTAGTACAGGAATTGCTACAGTTGATAATACCTCAGGACTAGGTATAAGAGAAGAAGGATTTAAAACAGGTAAGTTATTATCTGTCTTTTTCTCCTGAGGTTTTTGATCCACATTAAAAGTAGGTATATTTGGCTCAGGAATCCTGCTTACCATAGAAGACACACTTTCTTTTATATCTGTAGACTCAGGTACTAATTCATAAGCCGCTTCTGCAGCATCAGCTACAACCTCTGCACCACTAGCCATAGCTTGAGATGCACTATTAACAACAGTGTCAAAGAAAGATGGACCCTCTTGAACAGCTTTAGTTCCACTTTCTACTGCAGCATTTACAGCAGTCTCTACTAGTTTACCTGTATTCCAACTACTTGCCACTTCTAACCTCTGCTATTAACTTATCAAGGGTTGGGTTATCTACATACTTAAAACCTTCCCAAACTTTTCTAAGGTTTTGCCTTTGTTGAGCACTTGTCTTACCTCTACCTATGGCATCTCTAGCTAAAAACAAAAACATTTTGTCTTGTGTCGCTTTATCAAATACAGTATCATCAGATAAACCCATCTGACTTGCTACATTTCTAAGAGTAGTTCCTACTATTTGGTATTTACCCATAGGTGTAGAGGTTTGACCCTTTTTGTAGGCTTCAGTACTCTCTGGTAGCCTAGTCTTTACGTATTGACCATACTGATTAGACGGTTGAGAGAAGTTATAGAGTTGCCCTAGTGTCATAGTTGACACCTTGGTTCCTCTAAACGGTGTGTTACCTGTCTCAGAGTTAGCAAACAGTGTGTCATAACCTTGAGCTTCTACTTTTTCTAGGGTCTTTTGAGTTGTAGAGTTAGGTTGTAAGCTTGCTTCAACTAGTTTTCCTGTGTTCCAACTACTAGCCATGTCACTGTTTCTCATACAACATCCCGTCGTCGGGATCAATGAAAAAAGAGCCGCTAGGAAGATTATTAAAAGCAGCCTCCGCATCTTTGTTACTCATTCCTTCTGTAAATGTAAATGGATTTTCTTGTGTGAACTTTCTACTCGTTGCTGGTCCACTTTCTAATTCTTCACTTGGGCCTATTTGAGTAGTTCCCTTTTCTTGGGCTATCAGTTTCATACCCTCAAATTTAGTAGGATCACCACCAAGTTTTCTCCAAGCCTCTGAGTACTTGCTTGACATTTGGTTTATATCAGTTATCTCTTTGTAGTGATTACTATATAACATAGTATCAAAACCTTTACCACGAAGCTCAGTTTTTTCAGAATTTTCTAACTTGGAAAAATCATCCTTAATCATTCTAAAAATATTACCACCGTAGTGTTCGTCAGCAAAAGCTTGAACAGTACCATCTCTAAGAGGTTTTGGACCTGTTGTTTTAAAACCTATAGTTCCTTTTTCTTTTATTTCAAACACGCTGGTTTGTGTAACACCAGACATAGCAGTAAAGAAACGATTTGACTGTTCCTGTAGAGCGTTTAAAAGTTGTCTCTTTGCTACCTCTACACCATCAGGATTAAAAGGTTTTACTGCTTTAAGTAATTCAAAAGTTTTATTACTGAATAGTCCTTTCTTAGGATCAAATAACATATTTAAATCTAAAGGTAAATCTGTTGTAGCTGCAATTAAAGCCGATCTGTCTATACCTTTTAGTAATAAGTTTCTAGCGTTCTCATCTGATTGCATAGCTGAAGCTTCTAGAGCTAGTATTTCAAATGTAATTGAGTAGTCTAGGTTACTTATCCTAGCTTTATCAGACATCTCCTCAACTTTTGTAATAGAGTTACTTGTATGTAATTCAGTAGTAGTGTTAAGACTTGACTCTGAATCTTCAATATTTAAATCGTTAGGTAAATTTTCAAACACTTCTAGAGCTTCATAACCTATGTCATCACCTGACACACCCTTCATTATAGCTACAACCTCAGGGTAACTCTTGTTCAACACAACTTCAGAGAGTTTGTCTAGGTTTCCTAGGATAGCCCTCTGCAGTGTAAGGTCTACATCAGTAGCTTCTAGCTGCTTGACAATAGCTAAGTCAACTTTGTTTAGTGTGTCACCCTTGAGTTTATTTAATATTTCTGTATCGTAGTTTGTTACAAACTGTACAAGCTCATCAAGCCGATCTATTCGTTTTTGAATCCCTTGGAACTCCTGATCTGACACACCTCTAGGTTGTATAAATTTACCTTTGAGTATTTGTATCTGACCTTTGAGTTGTTGTAAACTCTCAGGGCTTACATTACCACCAGCTATCTCTATTGATAATGCCTTTAGTCCAAGTTCCCTTGTGTTTTCCAAGGTGTTTATCATCATCGTTTCATTCTGAGTAAACTCAGCAGCAGACATTGTGTTAGCGTTGGATATAACTAATGATGCAGTTTCTTGTTGGGCTATTAAACTTATAGCTTTCTCAAGCACTGCTGAATCTGTAGGATTCTCCACACCATCAGCTAGTAGTTTGTCTCTGGCTAGGAATACGTAAGCTGGATTCTCAGATAGCTTCTGATTCATCATGTTGAGTGATTCTTGGTAAGGATCAACATTGAGGTAGTCTACGTCTACACCAGTTGTAACCTTGACTAACCTAGATACATTCTCATCTATCTTTAGACCTTGTTTGGAGTACTTAGTTATAAGACCATTTAGACCAGTTCTTACGTTAAGATCACCCGATCCTTTAAGACCGTCAAGCTCTTTAGAAAACTCTGCATATAGCTGTCTATTTATAGAACCTTCAGAAGGTTGTTTACTTGTCGATGTCATACCGTCTAAGACACCAAACAAACCTTTACTTAGTGCGTTGATACCTGCAGCAGCAGCACCCATTTCCGTAGCACTAGGGTACGTAACACCCTGAGCATAGCTTGCTCCTGCATCACCAATGTCTACAGAGTAAGAATCAGCCATAATATTTCCTTAATACATTTGTTGAGATATAAGACCAGCTTCAAAGCCTAGGTCTAACCTTTGAGCATTTCTTAAAATGTCTGGTATTGCACCTGCATTTACAAGGCTATCCTGAAGTGATACCTTTAGCTCGTTTGACAAGTTAGATGCCCATAGTTCATCTGATATTTCTTGCCATAGTTTTGTTCCTCTTACCATATCACGTTCATCACCCTTTGTCAAGAGTTCAATAGCAAGAGTAGCCTTTCCATTAAGTCTATTTCGTAAATCTTTATATACTTTATTTTTCTTATAAATTATTTCTTTGACATCATAGTAGTTTTGTACTGGTGCAGGAATAGCACCAAACAATACTGCCGCAGCAGCCTCTGGTGGTAGACCGCTTACAGCTAGTTTTCTAGTTCTACTTCTGTAGTTTCCTGATTCTATCAGTTCTCTTATCTTAACAGCTTTATCTACAGTTGACAAGTTACGTAAAAGTTGCGTTAAGTCTTCTCTCACTGATTCGGTTCTACCACCGTACATAGCTCTGATAGCATTGGATGCCGCACTCTTCATGTCACCAAATATCTCACCAGAAGGACCGAACAGTGTTGTAATTAGTGACTCTTCCATGAGTTTTCTGTGGGTGTCTTTTATCTGACCTAAAGGTGCAGCACGTTCAGCATACGCAGTTTCAGTACCTATACCCCAACCCAAAAGCTGATCAAATAGACCGTATTTTATTTGATTAAATCTTTCTAGTGCAGCAGGGTCATCTGGGCTATAACCCATCTTTTCTATTATGTAACCTGTAGACTTACCTAGACCAATACCTGTCAAACCCCACATCGGCCCCATAACTAGGAACATTCTACGCCTTTCACCTGCTGTAAAGTTCTTGCCTATAGCAATGTTTTCCATAGCTCGTAAACTAAATGTTAGCCATTGTGTAGGTACTCTCATTGGACCTGACTGAGCAAAGCTTCTGGAAGCTGTAGTCATTCTAAAGGTTAGGTCTTGTTCTCTGTTGGTAATCCAAGTCTTACCTGCAGGAGATAAAGGACTAATATCAGGGCGTTTTACTCTGTGTTCTAGAAAGGCTGTAATTATACCTGTCATACGTGAGGCTCTCTCACCCTCTCTAAAGAACAATGTTGACTTATCTAAGAATGTACCTACAGACTGTTGAGCTTTTCCTACTAGGGTACTAGCCGCACCAAACTTTTGTGGAGCCTGTAGTTCTATAACTTGATTGTCAATGATATTACGTCCACTCTGATCAATGTACTTAACAAGAGTATCTATCTCAGCTTCTTCCATACCTGTAGTTTTAGCTAGACGTTTTATAGCTAAACTTCTAGTAGCACTATCAGGTAAGTTGGCTATCATCATCATAGGTACTGACAACCCTAGAGCTTTCATCCCAGCCTTAGGTGATATACCTACTATAGTCGTGCTATGCAGACCTTGTAGTATAAGCTGATCAGGGTTAAAGAAACCAAACTTAGAATAGAACCCCACCTGAAGCAGTCGTGAAGCAGGGTCAGTTTTAGCTAGGTCTAACTTTAGCCCTGTTTGCTCGAATACAGCCTCAGTAGCTGACCTTGTAAAAGTCTCCCATTTGTCACTCAACCAAGTAGGGTGATTTAGTCTACGTTTTATTACATCTTGTTGTTCACGTAGTTGTGCAGCTATGTCATTGAACTTGCCTGTCTTGGTTACTTCGGCTTTCATAAACCTAGACATAGGGTCTAGCCCTTGTATCTGATCCCAGTTCTTGATCAGACCTTCATTGACACCAGCTAGTTTATTCCAACCGTCTATAGCGTTTTGTGTAGCTGCACGATTAGCGTACCCATATACTTCTGAACCAAACTGATCAGCGATAGCTGAGATAGGGTTGTCATTTGTAGCTTTCTTACCACCAAACTCCATAAGAGGTGTGTCACCACGCCTCATACGTTGGCTGTTTAGTGTTGTACTTACGTCTTCGCCTACTGAGATACCTGTGCGAGTAGGATCTTCACCTGCCTCTTTGATAGATATTTGCTCATCTCTAGCTTTAGCTGCAAACTTCTCATTGAAGTTAAAATTGTACTCTCTACCTAGTTTTTGTAAATCCTCTAGGTCTGTTATGTGTCTGTTCCAAGTGTTGTTTGCACGTATTACATCACCTAGATCATCGTACTCAGCCTTAGATAGAGACAACTGTTGTAAGTCTACAACGCCATTGCTTCTCATAAGCTCATCGACTTTTGTTGAGATAGTGTTTATTTGCTTTGCTGCAGTTTGTATCTGATCCTTACCGAAAGACCCAAGTAAAGTTTTGAAACCTACGGACGTAGACTTACCTGAGGCTAATCTCTGCTCCTTGACAGTACCTAAGAACCACCTAAACTGTGCGTTAGTCCTAGGACCACCAATGTTGTAAGGCATAATGTCGATACGCTCTAGAACTCTAGTGGATTTGACGTTAGTAAAGTAAACATGATCAAGATAAGGCTCAGGTGTCTTATAAAGTATCTGATCACCTGTTAGCTTTTCTCTTCGGATTGGCCTTAGTGTAGACAAATCAAGAACAAACTCATCGTCTACCTGTCCTGCACCTACTTTATAAGCTACAGTCTCGAAATCGTCAGAAAACTTAGCCATAACTCCGTCTAAAGCTACTGCACGTTTTAGTCTAGCAGAAGATTGAATGTGCCAAGCTGCGTCATTTATATCAATTACTGCGTCATACGCTGCTATAGTGTTTTTACTAGGAGCTTTACCGTAGTATGTCTTGTATAAGCTTTCAAAAGACTCTTTAGTTGGTGCAAACCTTAGGTAAGAAAGATCACCATCACGTAATTTTGTAAAGAAATCGGACAAGTTTTCTAATTCTTTACCTTTTACTGCTCTTATTGTTTTCTGGTAAGGCTTTACTAGGTCTCCTACCAAGGCTTGCCCTGCCTCAGCCTGTAAAAACTTAGCACCTAACCTGTCTCCTAGTCGTATTGTTGACGCACCAAACATTTTGTTGATTGCATCACCAATGAAACTACCTTTTTCAACTATCTCAGCCATTGGTGCAGCTTCAGAGGTGTCTAATCTTTTTTCTGTCTCAATAAACCAGCCTCTACCTTGCTCTCTTTTGACAACATTTAGGCTAGGGTCTGTAGCAGCTATGGCTTCAGCGTCCATTTTACGTCTGAATGGTGCGCCTGTACCATCTTTACCCATTCGTACTACAACTTTATAGTCATCAGAACCTTCAGCTATCTTTACAAAGCTCTTCATAGCGACATTGTTTGTCTTAGCTGCGACATTTCTTGCTGTAGTACTAGCTAACTCATCAATTATAGTTTTAGGAAGAAGCTCACCAAAGCTTCCTCTTCTGTTTGCTAACTCTAATTCTTCTACAATTCTATTTTTTAGGACACCTTGTCGTGTAGCAACCTGACTAGGACGTTCTACTGGTCCTCTCACAGGGTCTAAGTCTTCAGTTAGTGTACGTCCTGCGTTTATCTGGTCTGTTTGAGCACCTAAGTCATCAACTAATTTTGTTGCTGCATTGGCTGCTTGAACCTCATCACCCATTACAGCTACGGTATCTAAGGGTGACCTTGATTTAGTAATGCTTAGAAGTTTACTTGCTTGTTCAGCAGAAGTAGTAAATGTCTTTCTACCACCAGATACAGCAGCAGTTATTGGTCCTCTTACAACTTTTGTAGTACCTAATGTAGCAATGTCCACCACACCAAAGACTGCCATAAGACCAGCCATAGGATCGTCACCTAGATATGTAGCATCATTAGCTGCTTTGTACAGGTTCCAGATACTATCTTCAGAAAAGATACCTTCTTCCTTACGATCCTCTATGTACTCCATAGCCCACTTTTCAAAATCTTCAGCATTGAGAGAGTTGAAAGCATTACGAATGTCTTGACCTTCTCTGTTTGATCTAAAGGTTACATTCTCAAAGGCTCCTATTGTAAGCTCTCTTAAAACATTAACATCTAGAAAGGACAAGACTTTAGAGATACCTGACTGATCATTCTTTTCTAATTCTCTCTGAAGCATATTGTTCCAGAGTGTCATGTTTGTCAGTGTTCTCGAAGCTGCAGGACTAACATCATTATCAGCTAACATCAAGTTCTGAATGAGAAGGTACTCAGGGATAGACATATCGTCACCCTTCTCAGTCCTGTCCTTGATTAACTCAGCTACCTCGTCAACTTCAAGGCCATCTCTGTAGCCTTGTTCTATTGCTATTGCGTAGTCTAGGTTCAAACCTTCGTTCTTAGCTATAGTCTGTGAGCTTTCGTCACCTGCTGCACGTTCAGCCTCAACCTGATCTACAGGTATATTAGTAGTAATAGCTATCTCCTGAGCCTTCTGTCTTTCAACAAGGCTTCTAGGATTAAAAGGTTCTTTTTCAGGAAAGTCTAGAGTTTGTGCTCTTAGTATTTCTTCGTTAAGAACCTTTTGATTTAAGGTTAAAAGAGATACCATTACTTTCCACCACCTCCTGCTGGGTATTCATTTTGAGAACTAAAATCAAATTGATTTAAACTAGGTAAAAGCATAGACCCAAATTTAAAACCTAAACCACCTAAAGCAGCAGAATACTGAGCTTGCCCACCTAGTATAGAAGCTTGTTGAGTAAAAGCTGACCTTTGATCACTAAGACCCGACATCATAGAACTAAAACCTAAGTTAGCCCCTAGTTGTGAAAATAGAGAACCTCTTAAACCTCCCATCCCTGATACTGCATCTGCTGCTCCTGCTCTTCTTTGAGCCTGTTGAGCTTTAAATGTTCTTAAAGTAGACCTTATAGCTGCTCTACGTTGTCTAGTTACCTGAGCAGCTTGTTGTCGCTGTTGAACTTGAACAGCCCTAGTCGTAGCTTGTGCTGAAGCAACAGCTTGTTTACTCGACTTAACAGTCTTTGCAACACCATAAGTTGTTGCTGCTGCTCCACCTACTAAAGCTGCACCTGCTAATGCACCACCGCCTACAATACTTCCTACTGCAGCAAGTCCTGCACCTATTGCTGTAAAAACTGCCATATTATATTTCCTTTATGTAAGCTGTTTCTATAGGTTTATAACCTTTACGTTTAAATAACACACCTGCTCTACTGCTAAGGAGGTTATCTAACTCTGATAGTCTAGCAAAGTTACACCCTACTTGTTTAGACCAAAGAGTATAATCGTTTATTAGTTTCATTGAAGTCTTCCCATTTCTGTGTTGAGGATCAATCCAAAACATTAACTCTTGAGCAAACTTAAAGTCATTAATAGGTATCTCAGCAACCATAGCTATAAGAGCACCTACTATCTCATCATTATGGTCTATTACTTTTACAAAACCTACTTCGTGATCTATTAAAGTAGTAATTAGTTCGTTAATCTTGTTAGTGTTTATCTTAGACCAAGCTGGATGAGGTATTTCTTTACAGAATTGTTTTACTGCTAGGACAATATCCAAGACATCCTCTTGGGTAGCATCCCTGATTATGTATTCAGTCATTAGTAACGAGGGTTCCTTCCTTGTACCAAGCCCCAACCTAGGAGCAAGAAGTCTTTACCCTGTTCACTTTCGTATTTAAGTCTCATGGATCGTCCGTGTCCACGTATTTTTACTCTTGAAGTTATAACATCATCTGGATAGTTGAAGTCATTTAAATTACTGTTGTTAGGAAATAAAGGAAACTTTAATCTATATATCTCTTGAGCAGTACCAAAGTCCTCAGCAAAATCCCAAGCAGCAGAAACTTTCAGACCTGACGGTCTTACAGCAGTATACCCATCATTTTCGTTACCTGTAAAGCCTGTCTCTGTTACTCTACAGTATGTTACAATGTAGGGTGCGTTCTTTTTAGTTACCAAGTCTCCTACAAAATCGTAACCTGTCTCAGCAAAAGATGTGTAGTTTGTTGTTGTCCAATCAAGAAAAGTAATACTTGTAAATGCACCAAAGGTTATCTTGTTGTTTGACCCTTCTCTACAGATAAGAACAATAGCTGAATCACCTGTGTTAGTATTAGATATTTGTGTAGACACAACATCGTTACCGTTGGATAGGACAACATCATCTGCACCGTTGTTTGATGTTACATCTAGGTCTACTTCACTAGCACCATACCCTGAGTAAAAAGCTACACCAACTATAGCGTCAGTGTTAGAGTCTTGGTCAGATACTTTCCAAGGAAAGAAAGCTTGAAGAGGTACATCAAGAATTAAAAAGTTATTAAGTTTAGAGGCTATAGTTTCATCTTTATTAGGATAACCCCAGAATATTCTTTTATTGATAGCGTCATAAACTGCAGTTACTTTTAGTTTAGCATCTGCATCAATAGCATCCCAAAAGGTTTGAACTGTAGGAATAGTTAAGTTTCGTTCAGTACCTTGTCCTGACACTGGGTCTGTTACAAGTGTGTGTATTCCAAATCTTGACCACCAATAAGGAATACCTTCAGCTTCTACGAATGTTTGAGGTTGTAAAATTCCAACCCTAGTAACCCTATTAACAGAAAACTCTGTAGCTCTAAATACTCCATCGACACCAGAAATTTGCCAAACACCATTTTCAGCAAATACAAAGAGAGAGTTTTGGTAAGCGTAAAGTTTTTGTATTTTAACAGCGTCAGGTATTCTTAATTCACCACCGTCTGTAGCAAATAAATCTGATATAAATTCTGAAGTAGGATCGTTCTGTTGGTGACAAGTTCCTAAGTCATCTACTGTTTCAACAACTTTAGAAAAAAGTATAGTTCCTGCGTTTTCTGCACTGTCAATACCTGCGTAGAATACTCTTCCAGAAAAAGACTCAGCGCATCTAAACCTAGAAGTTTCTGTGTCCGTAGGTTTAGTTAGTCCACTGAGTCCTGAAGCTGTTGCTCTGTCTTTAGTAAAAAAGTCTAATATAAAATGGCCGTTACCTGTTAGTGTAGTACCACCATAAATTTTTTCCCATTCTGCACTATCGTAGTTACCGTCACTATCTTTGCCTGAAAACCAAGGGTGAGTAAGTCTTTTAGTTAAGTCTGAGGGAGCACCATTACCTGTATCCCAACCTGCATTTTTTGCGTCATACTTTCTATTTTGAGATGGAGAACTATCATTATTAAAATATGTACTTGTATCTCCTTGAAATTCAAAGTCTCTAGTTTTAAAGTTTATTTGAGTTACAGTAAATGTTCCTGAACTATACTGAATAGCTATAGTGTTTATCTCAGGTGACGATACAACTAGAGTACCCTTGATTGATGTAAACTGACATTTAGCTGTATCAGCACCGTTAGAACCAGACTGTTGAAAAGACGCTAGGTTTACTGAGTTGGACTCTACTTGATTAGAATAAGGTAAAGCTCCTTTATTATAGAAGAAAAGAGTAGCCCCTTTTTGAAGAACCAAAAACTCTAGGTCAGCGTTGCCGCCTACGTTCACCCAATCACCTGTGGCTGTTTGCTCTGCATCACTAAGAGTAAAAGAGGATAAAACATTACCTGTCTCATACTCTACACCTAACCGTCTACGTCTAGTACCATCTCTACGTAGATCACAGTTAAGTTCATCAACAGAAGCACCCTCAGGAAATGTAAGTTCAGCAGCCTCAGTTATAAGACCCTTGACAAAGTTATTAGTTGCTTTCTGACTTAGACTTTGAGCCATTGCGTTCTTTCTCACGTTGGTCTGCGTATTCGTTACGCTGAACAGTTTTGGTCTTTACTTTGTTTCTCAAGTAATGTTCTACAGCTTCTTTACCTTTGTCTAAACTAGAGTACCTACCTGACAACTCACTAGGTACAGAACCTTTTTCAAACTTTACTCTAAAAAAACTGTATCCGCTTTCTTCTTTATGCACATAAATCTCTGACACCATTTTGTCAGACTTTATGACACAGCGTTGGTTTACTGTATCAGTTTCTATATCTATCATCAAGTTCTTCCGTACTGGTTTCTTGAAGCTTGTCTAGTTTTATACTGATCGTTCTGTACGTAAGACTTTAATCTACGTGCAGCTTGTTCAACTTTAGGATCAGAACCACCTTTGAATAGACTCATGGAAGCTGACTTAGCCTCAGCTAATAGTAAAGGCATTAGTGTTTGATCTAAGTCTATGACAAAACTATCTGTTTGACTAAAGGTTGGGTAGATAGAACAGAAAGCTCTTGTTTTGTTTGATGCTAAGTTAGCTTCTACTGAAGCATCGTAGGCATCCATAATAATATGGTTGTCGTTGAAAGAGGTGTAGTAAGATGGGTCTCTATCGTTGCCTACAAAGAGTTCTGCTGATTGGTCAACAGTAGTGACCTTTTTACCAGTTTGATCCATTCTGTTTAAGAACACAAGAGGCTCTACATAAACTATTTCTCTGTAGTCAGGAACAGAGGCAGTTCCTATATTGTAGTCAACACGTATCAATTCCTTTGTTCTTGCAGGATAAGTAAAGTGTGTGGGTCTTGCAGTACTTGTTAGAGAAACCAAAGGTATTAGTTTGTTATGTTCTGGTATACTTCTAGCAGCAATTATGTTGAAGTAAGTGTCTTCTACTACTGAGGCTACCTGTTGAGCCTCTACTGTGTCAGCTATAGCGTTGACATCTTCTGAGTCCATATCAGACAAAATAGATTGTACAACTTGTAATAGGGTGCTTTTCATTATGATCCATCCACGCAGACAACTATGCAAGCTTCAACGTGTGAGCTTGGTGCACCTGCACACGCTATCTTTATAAAACTTCCTGCTGCTACTGTGTTGTTTGATGAAGGCGTTAGTGTATCTACGTCACCTGCAGCAGAACCTGATTGAGTTATAGTAAGGGTTCCCATTGAAGAACCCGATGAGTTAGTTACAGTAAATACAGCATCTCCACCAGAGATAGCTGCTGTCAAAGCACTTTGTATTTTAGTTACAGTTCCTGCGTAAGGTATAGGCACATAAAGATTACTTGCAGTAGAAATGTCTGGAAACTGAACTGTTAGTATTGCTTGTCTAGATGTCCAAGTACCTGAGCCAGAACCGTTAGCTAGGTAAACGTCACCACTACTTGCTGAAGCAACGCCTTTAGGTTCATGTAAAAAAGGATCAGAAAGAGTAGAGTGGTTTACGTTTGCCATTAATATCTCCTAGGGAATAAGTAGGGTGCTCCCGAAGGAACACCCAAAGCTTTTAAGGCTCGATGTATTCGATAACCAACTTGGCTTCACCAGCAGTAAATGCTGCTGTGCCATAGATAGCTTCGACATAAACATCGTTAGCTCCAACAGTCGCTGTACCGCCTACTGCTGCACCGTCACAAGCTACTGCTTTGTTAGCTGCAAGAGCAGCCAAAGCAACAGTTGCGTCAATGCCATCAGCATCTACGACAGTACCATCTTGCTGGTAAGTACCTACTGTCAATGTAGCTGAACCACCTGAGGTGAAAGCTGTTGTGACAATAAGACTAGCAGAAGTGATGTACGAACCTGCTGGAATGAAAGCATCGTGATCCTGTGGGGTTGCCACAGATGTAGGAACTTCTGTTCCTGTGATATTCATCACTAATGATTTCTTTTGACTTGAAAGAGAAGTTCCGCGCTTTGCTGGAGTTCCCTGTTCACCTGCGGTAAGAACTTCTAGACCGTCTGCGTTTACATAACTCATTAGTCTACCTCCTTACGCTACTGTTGGTTTCGTGACAACACGAACCATGTTTTCAGGACGATACAACTTGACACCATAACGAGCAGTTGTTACAAACTCGTGTCTTTGGAAGTCTTTGTTGAAATCATAGTCAACCTGAGGTTGCTGTCTGAACGCACCGATAAATGGGTTTACAGACTGATCTGCTGAGAAGAACAAGTTTACTTTACCATTGGTAGATGAGTAATCTTGGTTCGCACCAGCTAGGTCTGGTAGTGCGTTATCGGTTGCGTCTGGTAGGAAGTTTGAGCAGTATACATCAAACCCATATACGTTTGCTACGAAACGCATACCAGTTGCTATACCGTCACGAACTAGTCCTTCGAAACGTGGGTTGTTTGACACGTTTACGATGTTGCTCAGTGTGTTAAGTGTATACTCAACAGACGGATCAACGATGGCTACCAAGTTGCTGTCTGGCACGTTCTGTTTTTTCAGAGCGAAACGTGCGTAAGCAAACTCTTTCAAGGTGATAACTTCACCTGTACCTGTTGAACCAACGCGCATTGAAACGCTATTGATTGATTCGGCTGAGTTAGCAGATACGCCAGACTCAGGGGCAGCGAGAGTGGTTGTCTCGAAGTGCTCCATGATTGCACGTTCTTGTTCTGGTACAAAGCGTGACATTAATTCTGAAGAATAGAATGTGTCTTGCTCTGCTTTCTTTGTCATATAAGTAGCTGATGATAGATACTTATCGACTGTGAATGTGAAGTTACCTGTGTCGAGTGGACGATAGGTGACCGCACTATCTTCTGAGTAGTTGTCTACCTGTGCCTGACCGATAGATGGGATGTTGAATGTGTTTCCGTCAGGAAAACCATCAAGCATACGCACATACCGTTGTGCCATCATCTCGTCACGCAGAATTTCTTTTAATTCTGATGAATAGACCTGAGCACGTTGCAGGAACGAGGTATTAGATGTGGTCATTGCCATGTCTAAGTTCCCTTAATTATGCACCAAACTTTTCGCCAAGACGTGATTTGTCCTCGAACATTTGTTGTTGCGTCTTAGCAGAATAGTACAAGTTACGATTTTCTCTACGTAGTTTTTGATAGTAATCGAAATTACGCTCCGTAGAGGACTGCATATTGACACCTTCGGTTCGAACTGATCCAGCAACTATAGGGTTGACAGGACGTTTGTTCTCACCAATAAGAGCGAAGAAGGCGTTGGGTGACTCAGCAGCAATATCACGTAAACGATCTATTGACATACCAAGCTCTTCAGCTTTCTTTTCGATTTGAGCCTTGGCTTCAGTGCCAAAGCTTCCCTCTAGTTCTTTATCAACAAGTTGTAGGTTGCCTTGAACTTTGGCTTCCAACTCTCGCTGACCTAGTGTCTTTTCTACAAGGCTCTTCAGGTCTTCCTCACTAAAGGTTGCAGTGGTGTTCTGTTCTTTAGTGCTACTGTTATTATTAGGCACTTCATTAGTCGCTGCAGTAGTTTCAGCGGCCTTGGTCTGAAGCTGATCGAGAACTTCGTTTTTGTATTCCTGTTTCTTCAAGTCTTCCCTCATTTGACTGAGTTGGTCTTCAAGATTTTTAATGTAACCATCAGCTTCTAATTTGCCTTTGGCTAACACTTCAGGGTCTTTCCAGTTCTCACCTTTTGCCTGTACAAGTTTATCAAGAAAAGATTCCTGTTGAGGGGTTTCCTGTCCTTGATTCTCGTTGTTCTGATCTTCCTGTGTGGTTGCAGTATTATCAGTAGTAAATACCATAATGTTATTCCTTATCTAGGTTAATAAGATCGAGCACTTGGGTTAGTGCTCTGTTGTAGCCGATACGATCAGCCATTTTGTGTGACCAAGAAGGACTGTCATAGTCAGCCCCAGTTGGTCTATCCTCAAGCATAGACTCAAGAATCTCTTCGAGAAGCAGAAGACTTTCTGAGTTGGACATAATCTTTTGTTTGATCTTGTCCTTGTCTTCTTGCGTCTTACATTTTTTAAACCAAGCAGCCTTCATTTATTTCTTTTTAGGCTTTGGCTTCTTTTTTATTGGTGGTTTCTTTTTTGATCCATACATATTATAGCCCTTTCTCTATAGCTATTTCTTGTTCTTCTTCAAACTGTACTTCAGCTTCAGTTGTAATACGTTGAGTTTCTAGTTGTTCAGAAACTGTGACGTTATCACCAAATAGTGCTGGTTCACCTAACTCGTCTGCTAGGATTCTAGCAAACTCTTTACCTGACAGGTGGACAGCAACAGTAGGATCGGCAAGTTTAATCTGATAGAGTTGAGTTAGGTTCTGCACTCTTTGCGCTCTTTCAGCAAAGTGTCTAGCACCCATAGGTACAATCTTGCCGTTAGCCATGATGTCTTCTTTTGTAATCTCTTCAAAGAAGAACACACCTGAGTCCTCATTAAGAACTCTTATTGTATCTGCGTAGTCCATGTTACGTCTAGCAGCTTCTATCATTCCGTTTAGGATAGGCTCTAGAAATACTCTTTCAAAGTGTGCAGTCTTGTGTTGGAAGATACGCCCTGCTGCAGTCATTAACTGCTGTACTTCAAAGGCTGTCTTCTCACCTGCACTACGGATACCCATAGCTTCTCTTGGAGCACCAGCCATCATCTCCATCTTAGCTTCTAGGTTCTGTATTTGAAAGTCAGCGTTTAGTGCTGTTGGGTCAGGAGCTAAGTAACCTACGTCACCCTCATCACCCATGTATATACGTGCTGCTGGTTCAAAATCAAAGTCTTCTACGTCACCTCTAATCTTTATAATAGGATAAGCTATCTGATCAAAGACATCTGCCTTTAGGTTTTCTAGATGGTCTATTCTATACTGCATACCAACAAGATTGTCAAGTGGCCCCATAGCATAAAGATTGTCTGGACGCTCTCTCCAACCTGCGTGGTAGATTGGTGACTTACCTAACCAGCTAGGGTTCTGCTCATTGTATATTACGTAGGCTCTGTCTACAATAGTTATAACTCTGTTCTTATGGAATACGTCTGCTTCAGCGTCATAGATGTCACCGTAGAATGTCATAAGTTCTACAAAGTTTGATTCGTAGTATTCATGTATACTGGTAAATCCATCAGCAATAAATGCCTGTGATTTATCCATATCAACTTCACTAGTGCCGTACCCTGCTACTGTAGTTCTGTTAGTTACCATTCTTTCAAAGATTTGTTTTAAGTAATCATTCTCTACAGTCTCTTCAATCTTTCTTGATAGCTCACCCATGCTCATCATAGTTCTGACAATCTTGGGGCTTTCACCAAAGTCTGCTGCTAGTGGATTAAAACAAATATCAAAAGGACTAATACGTACAAGTTTTGGTCCTACATAATTTACCGATCTTTCACCGTCTTCATACTCAGTAAAATCTCTAACAAACTCTACAGTAGCAAAACAGTTACCGTACTGAATGTAATCATTAATAAGTTTACTTACAGTGTTTTCAAAATCAGACTGACGTATTTTGTTTTCCATATAAGCTTGGATAACATCTCTTTTGTTTTTTGTGCTTGAGTCTTCATCGTGAGCTTCAAACCTAAAGAAACGCTTCTGAGGAAACAATGCTGAGAAATAGTTAGCGTGTAAGTTATCAGCTATTTGTGTTAGCTTTGGTGTAGTTGTACTGTTAGTCCAAGGTAACTTACTGTTAGACGTAGTGCGAGTATCAGTAGCGTAAATGTAATTACGTAACTCTTTCCACTCTTCTGTCTTTGTTCTCTTTGCGTTGTTCCATTGTGTCCAACGATCTGCAATGTCTTCTGCTAAACCGTGAGGATCAATCATAGTCTGCAGGTCAAAAGTTGTTCCAGCCATTAGAAGGAAACTCCACCAAATCTTGAGTTAAACTGTACCACGTTATCTCTACTCCTACGTATTACTCTGGCTGGTTTGACAGCCATGTCAACAACAGAAGCTAGAGCATCAATTATGTCATCATGTACAGGGTTTCTTGATGACAACTCTTCTTCTAATAATTGAGTATTACCACCTCTGTAATGCCAGATACTTAGATTATCATAGCGTGGCTCAAGTATTGAAGCTATGCGCTCTTGTTTGTTGCCTTGGTTTTTGTTAGGTCTATACTCATCAATACTTATAGCTAGTCCGTGTTGTTTGATAAGCTCTTTGAGTTGCTTGACGATTGCCATTTGTGCGACTGTTGTTTCTGCTCTGAGCTTTCTGAATGACCACTTGTTTGACATATGGAGTATGTTTTCGAAGTAATCAGATATTCTGTCAGTCCTGAATCTGTCGATGTCCAAGACGTATACGTTGTTTTCTGCATCAACACCTATCACAACTATGGCTGTATAGTCAGCACGTTTACTTAAACTAAATGCGAAGTCAACAGCAGCAAAGACGTTTAGTCTACTATCTTTGTAGAACAGGTAGCCGTTATCCTCTCTTACGTGTTTTCTTTCGTAGTACTGAAACTTATCTGGTGATACAGGTACGTTCTCAGGGTCAGTAGGATCGTTGTAGTACTGTGCTCTAAACTGTCCTTTGTCTAGGTACTGACCACGTTTCTTTGCTAGTATCTTCATGTCAAACCCAAACCACTTACCGTCTTTGCGTTGGGTTCTAGGCCAAAGAAACTCACCTGTGCCATCGCCTTGTGCTTCTACAGGTTTCTCAAATACCTCATAGATACTATCCTCACCTATCTTATCACCTCGTATATTGTACTGATCCTCTGTCATCTGTAGTAGATCATTGTACAAGTCAGCAGGATGATACCTAGTTCCTACTACCCACTCTTTAGCCTCAGCGCCTTCAATAGACGAGAGAAGAGAGTATTGACTTTTGACTTTATTGCG
>CETE01041502.1_pt1 | contig 24577 bp, 19 predicted proteins | sample 531241 | NCBI WGS metagenome assembly CETE01 (sample SAMEA2622336, study PRJEB7988) | marine metagenome | biome: marine biome (ENVO:00000447); feature: deep chlorophyll maximum layer (ENVO:xxxxxxxx); material: "saline water (ENVO:00002010), including plankton (ENVO:xxxxxxxx)" | depth 30 m
TGTGAAGACACCGGAAAACGAGAAGGTGGTTAACGAGATGTTCAGCGAGTGGCCATTCTATCGTTCGCGTCTTTCTATGCTAGATATGGTGTTCCACAAAGCTGACCCACGTATCAGTGAAGCTTATGATGAACGTTTGGTACCAAAAGAGCTTAAGCACTTTGGTGAGGCGCTGCGCAGCGAGCTAAAACAAAGTATCTCCTCGCTTTTAGCTATCACTGGCAACGACGACATTATGAAGAACGACCCGCAGGGTAAAGAATCGATGGAGATCCGCGCAGGATACCTTCAGCCGCTTCATTACCTGCAAATTGAGCTTCTAGATCGTATCCGTAAAGCCGGTGACGATGCACAGAACACCAGCCTAGAGCGCGCCATGATGGTTACCATCGCCGGTATTGCCATTGGTATGCGTAACACAGGTTAAGTACGCTAACCCTTCAAATCAAAGAGGCCCGCTTCGTATTACGTAGCGGGCTTTTTTATTGCGCTACTGAAAGTGCTCCGCTAACCAACTATTGATTTCGCTTTCCACCTCTTCGCGATAGAACGTTAAGCTGTGATCGCCGTTTTCGTAAACAACCAGCTTATGCGAGTGGTTTTTGTCTTTTAGATGCTGTGCCGCCTTAAGCGAATGTGAAACGTCGACGCGCACATCTGCACCACCGTGCACTAGCAAAATAGGTACATTCGGATTTAGCTCATCAATCCATTTTACCGCTGAGCGTTCATCAAGGGCTTTTGTTTGGTTTTGCTCCATATTCGGAACAAGTTTAGCAAGCAGCGCCTTCATGTCTGGGCGGCGCGCCACAGTTGTATGTAAATCAGATGGGCCTGCTACAATAACTGCACTAGCAATGTCACTTGTGTTCTTTCGAAGCGCCTGCCAAGTCATCATGCCGCCACGACTTACGCCATATAAAGCAATCTTATTGGTGTCGGCATTAGGTAATTGCTTGGCTATTTCAATCAATCGCAAAACGTCGTTTACATCGTCGCCGCCAAATTCATCTTTCCCTTGGCTAAATTTAGCACCGCGATAATTACTCGCCAAAACAATATAACCCTGTTCGGCGAGCGGCATTAAACGCTCAACCACCGCTATGCGCGTAACATTATGCTTATGATTACCACCGCGATTATAAATAATCACTGGTAGTTTTTTGTCACCAACATGCTTTGGTGACACCATAACACCTGAAATCTTTAAACCATCCGATTCATACTCAATCCATTGCGCACTTGTTGTCTTCATAAGCGCATTGAATTTTTTAGGGTTTACCGCTTTTTGCCATCTATCCACATACACGACTTTTTGGTTATTGCTTTGCGCATGCGCTAACCATGCCTTGTAATCGGTAAAGGGAAGCGCATCGCCTTTAAGCGTTAATGCTTCTGGCAGTTGAGCAAATGCAGTATCTGCCAATGGCGCAGTATTGCTTGTAGCCGCAACAGTATTGGCGTTAATGCATAAACTAAAAAATGTGATGGAAAGTAAACTAGCGCATTTAAAGAAAGTCATAACACATCCTTGTCTAATTCAAAAAAAGAGCTTCAAGCCACTAGTAAATAACGAAAGTATTTGTGACTCAACAAAATACGCATATAGTTAGTAACAAAATTTGTACCCCATACATTTTAAAGGAATAAAAAGTGCGAACATTTTTACTACTAACCTTTTCTACTTTGCTTTCGTTTAATAGGCTCTCTTTCGCTAGCACAATGGAATTACCCCCGGGTTTGTGGGAAGGCATAAGTCAAGATGAAACGACATTTAGGTTGCTTCAAATACAAGAGAGTGGCGAACACAGCTTTTTTGAAATCGCCATTCCAGGAGGCTTCAAAAAAATGCGTCGCACACCGTTCACCAATGACGACATCACTTGCATAGAAAACCGGTGCACAATTAAAACAAAGATCGAAGGTGATGTTACACGTACACTTACCCTTTCGCCTCACTTAGATAACGCTTTTAACGTATTAGAGTCGAGCTATAAGGACAAAGAAAGTTATATTTCTCAGACTTATCAAATGGTTAAACAGGAAGCAAAGTCAACGCCGAGAAAGTTTTTAGAAAACCGCAAGCAGATACTATCTAATGCAAAGCAGCATATCGCTAATCATCCTTTTGGCACTTGGATTGGTGTTATGCAGTATTTAGATAGACCCGAATTAGCATTACTCGAATTGTACGAAAGCGAACAAGGCTCACTGCGCGTTTATAGAAAAGGGGAAGACGCATTTAGGGAAGTCCGATCACCATTTACTGCTGAAGATGTAAGCATAGATGCTCGAGTCATCGAAATTGAAGCTTCCCACACAACTTTCGCTTCAAAGATTATCCTATTCGTTCTTACGGACAACATGATTTCCGGCTATACATACGCGTTACACAAAGGCTACCCAGTCGCGATGGGTCCAATAAAGTTGTTTCGAATAGAGCCATTACAGACACAGTAAGTCAATTAGGAAATAGACTTATTGCTAGCTATGGGTGGAATGCTTAATTGGCGATACTTTAATTAATAGGCTCTCCTGTGCCAAGGATGCCGTAGCGAAGCCTACAAAGACGCAACAAAAAAGGCTTGATACGTAAGGCCGTAACAGACTGCTCTTTTCTAAAAAAACTTCAGTGATTAGGCTATTGAGATATTCGGAGTTGGCGGGGCTTTGATAAGTAGGCTCTCCACCGCAGGGATGCGGTGGCGAAGCCTACAGGGAAGTATTCACGGCGTGCCTACGTTCAAAGGCCTGCCAATGACACTCACCAATTAGCCGTTTACGAAGTCTACGCCTAGCTTGATGTCGCCACGTAGGCCTTCAAGCATGTCGTTTTTCGCTTTTTCTTCAAATGCGCTTAGCTCGCCGTATGGCAAGATTTCTTCAACACCGTTTGCGCCTAAGCGAACTGGGTGTGCAAAGAATGCTGCGTCGTCGCTGTCGTCAGTTTGTACATAGGTGTACTCAACAACGTTCTCACCTTGCATTGCTGCAACTAGAGATAGACAGAAGCGTGCCGCTGCTTGACCCATTGATAGGGTTGCAGAACCGCCGCCCGCTTTAGCTTCAACAACTTCAGTACCCGCGTTTTGGATACGGGTAGTTAGGCTAGCAACTTCTTCGTCTGTGAACTCTACACCTTCAACTTGTGAAAGTAGAGGAAGAATAGTTGTACCAGAGTGACCACCGATTACCGGTACGTGCACAGAAGATACGTCCACACCTTTAAGTTCAGCAACAAACGTTTCAGCACGGATAACGTCTAGTGTCGTTACACCGAAAAGCTTGTTCTTGTCGTAAACGCCTTTAGCTTTTAGCGTTTCAGCTGCAATAGCAACAGTAGTGTTAACTGGGTTAGTGATGATACCAACACACGCGTTCGGGCAGTTATCAGCTACACCTTCGATTAGGTTTTTAACAATGCCGGCGTTGATGTTGAATAGATCAGAACGATCCATACCTGGCTTACGAGGCATACCCGCTGGAATTAGAACAACGTCTGCTCCAGTTAGTGCATCAGCTAGGTCATCTTTACCGTGACCGGTTACTTTTACCGCAGTGGGGATGTGGCTCAAATCAACGGCAACACCAGGAACAACTGGCGCTACGTCGTAAAGCGCTAAATCTGAACCTGCTGGCAATTGTGTTTTCAACAACAAAGACAGCGCCTGACCAATACCACCGGCAGCACCTAACACGGCTACTTTCATACCATTTCTCCTATGGGATTACTTCACGTATTTAAACGGAACGTCACACTAATGCAACGCGGGGGAAAACTCAATCACCGGATCGTCTTATTAACGTTATTTATGGCGATTTTATCTCGATATTCATTATCATGAATGATTATGCAAAGAAATTGCGCAAAGTCTACCTGTACGGCACAATATACGCATACTAAATATAATTCCTAACGATAACCCTCAAAAAAGAAAAGAGCGCTAATGGCAAACGCAAAACAAGAGCTACTCATCAAAGCTTTTAAAGAAATTCTTAAAGCAGAAAGTTACGGTTCACAGGGTGAAATTGTTGATGCATTAAAAGCACAAGGCTTCGACAATATCAGCCAGTCTAAAATCTCTAGAATGCTAAGCAAATTCGGCGCGGTACGCACGCGAAATGCCCGAGGTGACATGGTGTATTGCTTGCCTCCAGAGCTAGGTATGCCTACGGCTAAAAGCCCTCTTAAACAGCTAGTACTGGATATCGTTCACAACAACGTAATGGTAATCATTAGAACCAGCCCTGGTGCTGCACAGCTTATTGCTCGTCTACTTGATTCATTGAGTAAAAAAGATGGCGTATTAGGGACGATTGCGGGTGATGACACGATTTTTATTGCCCCTGCTGACGTGACAAGAATTGAAGAATTAAGACAACGCGTTGAAGATTTATTTGAAAACGTTTAGCCATGGCTCCAAAAGCTGACAATCAAAAAATAAGAAACCGCATACAAGATGCGGTTTCTGACTCGGTAATTAACTGAAGCTTTCCTAAGATAAAAGCTTAATTAGCGCATCTGCTGCGGGGCGTGACGATGGTGGATTCTGTCCCGTTACCAACAAGCCATCAGTACACACTTTTACGGCGAAATCGTCGGCACTTTCATATTTTCCACCCTTTTTGACTAGCTCATCTTCAACTAAGTAAGGCACTACGTCAGTGAGTTCCATTGCCGCTTCTTCGCTGTTTGAAAATCCAGTTACCTGTTTACCATCAACTAAGTACTTGCCATCTGGAGTTTTAACGTCCTTAAGCACGATTGGAGCGTGGCACACTGCACCAACAGGCTTATTCGCTGCAATTGTGTCTTCGATTAACTTAATCGAGTGCGCGTTGTCAGAAAGGTCCCACAAAGGGCCGTGACCGCCCGGGTAAAATACGGCGTCAAATTCTTCAGCACGCACATCTTCAAGCGGTATGGTCGACGCCATTGCACTTCGCGCCAGTTCATCTTTTGTATATCTTATTGCGTCGTCTGTCATCGCATCATCTGCAAGGCTATTTGGGTCGATAGGTACTTGGCCTCCCATTGGCGACGCAAGGGTAATCGTATAGTCTTGATCTTTAAATGCGTAATATGGCGCTGCGAACTCTTCTAACCACATGCCTGTTTTCTTACCCGTATCACCCATTATTTCATGAGACGTCATTACCATTAGCATACGTTTTGTCATAAGCCCTCCTTGCGAGCATTTAAAAAATTTTCTCGTCAGTTAATTCGTGTAGTGGAGGGACTTAGATCATAAGCAAAGGCTATGCGCGGTAAGTAACAGGTGTGTGAGATAAATCGCAGACATAAAAAAGTGCCACTTCCTGTTAAGGAGAGTGGCACCTAACACTACAACTTTTTTAAACTAAGTAATTAGAAGTCGTATTTAATACCGAACTGAACTTGCCATACTGATTGGTCAAGCACTTCTAGGTTTTTAATACGTGAATCACTGTTCAAGTCAAAATATTCATATTGACCATCTACGATATTTGCAGAAACTACAGCACGCTCATATTCATAGCGAGTACGCTCGATGCGGCCCCAATCGTCATTCAGTAGGTTACCGAAGTTTTCTATATCAAAGAAAACCGTCAACTTATGCTCAGGGTAAAGCGCTGGTAGTTCTTGTTGAATACGCACATCAATGATTGTTGACCAGCGAGAGTTGTCGCCATTACGTTCAGCAATTCCACCCTTGTACTGAGCTAGCTCTGAACTATTAATATAGTCGATGAACTCTTGCTGAGCTGCTAGGTCACCACCAAATGAAGTTGCTGCAAACAATGGATCATTGATGCCATCTGGAACGTAAAGCAGGTGTCCTGCATCATCGTTACGGCTTTCACGCGCACAACGACCACCACCAACATCTAGCACACATGCGTTGTTTTCATCGAATGTGTAGCTATAAGGCTGGCCAGAGCGACGCTCGGCAAAGATTGAAACAGTCGTTTCATAGCCGTCAATTAACTCTTTCTTCCAATTGAAGCGCATTTTCCAAAGGTGCTCGGTCTGGAAGTTAGACGTGCCAGCTTGTGGTTGTTGACGATCATAAGCAGCAAAGTCGGAGTAGTTAGATGTCGCAGTTGAAGATGTACCATAGCCGATATCTTCTACGTCAGCATAAGTATAACTTGTAAAGAAGTCGAATGAGCCATAAGAGGTATCCCAAGCTTTTGAAGCAGACAAGGCGTATAATATTGAATCACCTTCATCAATTGAGCTTGTTACGATAGCTTCTGGACCTTCGCTACAGTCATAAACACCACGACCATCAGGCGCTGTACTAACTGGGTTTTCGCAGCGTTGATCATACCAGTAAGTAGCATTTTCAAGCTTGTTGTAAAGCACATCAGCAGAGAACAACCAACCTTCTAGTTCTTCCATCTCTGGCTCGTGCGCAACACCTAAGCTTACTTTCCAAGTTGTAGGTATATCAAAGTCATCTGCCAGCGCGTTCACATCGCCATCTGGGTCAATGTTAGCAAGCTGGTCAAGAATGTTCTGTGGAATGTACTGGCCTGTAGCAGCATCTGGTGTAGTAGGAACTTGGTATGTCTGACCAGAACCAAAGTCTTGATAATTGTCAGAAATTACGCCGTCATTTGAGTAGCTGTTTGATACCCAAACGCTTGGCGCCCCACCAGAGAAGCGACCAATACCACCACGTACAGTTGTATAATCAGACGCATACCACTGGAATGACACACGAGGAAGAATTACATCCAGCCCATCAACATCATTGGTGTTTGAATAGCCGTAGCGGTCTACAAAGTTTTGGTTCTCGCGGATAGAGCCTTCAGCTTCATACCAGTCATAACGGATACCAGCGTCAATAGTTAACTCAGCTGTCGCTTCCCAAGAATCTTGGAAGTAAAGTGAGTTGTAGTTGTAACCCCAGATCGCACGAAGGTCGTTCTCATCGTTTGTAATAGCATTATTGTAAAGCAGCGCAGAAGCTTCAGCATTTGCAAGGTCTTCTAGGCTGTTAAATAGGTATGAACCTTCAGAGTTTTGTGCAAATAGGTTATTTACGTCAACTTCTTCACGCTCATAACCAAACTTCATGATGTGGTCGCCAGTTGTGTAAATACCAACTAGTTTAACTTGGAAGAAGTCCTGATCAAGAGAGTTACCGTGACGGAAGCGGTCTGGACCAATCGTCAAGTAATTTTCATCGCCATCGACTTCACGTAGGAAAACGGCAAAGTTAGGGAACTCAGAACCATTTAGCGACTCTTGGCCTGTAGCTTGCGTTGTTTTTGCTACTTTGAACTGTGTAGAGAAGTCTGAAGTCCAGTCAGAGAAGACGTGTGCAATGAAACTTTCAACCTTTTCTGAGCGGTCATACCACGCAGAAGATGCGCCAAGTACTTCGTCTTGCGCTAGGAAGTTGTTACCATTTTGCTCATTGATTGAGTTACCGTCGGTAAGCATATAAGTAAACTTAGCGCGGTGATCATCGTTGATATTCCAATCGATATTTGCAAGAACTTTCTCGTCTTGTACATCGTCTTTCTGGAAGTTGCCTATGTCAAAGCCCCAAACGTCAGAAACGATTTGAGAAACTTGGGCAACATCATCTAGCGTGATATTTGGAACTTCATTAACGGCGCCTGACCCAGCAGGCCCACGATTAAGCGGTGCTACAGATTCAAATTTATCGTAAGCTACAAAGAAAAAGAGCTTATCTTTTATTAACGGACCACCTAAAGTGGCAACAAACGTTTCTTCTTCGAAATCAAGATTGAATTCTTCATCACCATTGTTATCGCCAGCGAATGAATCGTCAGTGTAATAGTAACCAACTGAGCCGTGGAATTCGTTCGTGCCTGATTTGGTTACAGCGTTGATTGTACCACCGGTAAACCCGTTATACTCAACGTCAAACGGCGCGGTCTGGATTGACAAAGATTCAATTGCATCATAAGAAATTGGAGAGCGCTGAGTAGGGTAACCGTTAGCGTTAAGGCCGAAACGGTCGTTTAATGCTACACCATCCACTGTCAAAGAATTGAACTTATTATTCGCACCCGCAATGCTAAGCTCTTTTGAACCACCGCTTTGAACGTTTACTGATGCAAAAGGGTCAAGTTGAGCCGCATCTGTAATATCACGGTCAATCGATACTACTTGCTGAAGCGCTTGAAGACCTAGACTTGTGCTAAGAGCTTCATTAGTATACCCAGTGCCTGCAGTACTACCAGTTACAGTAATAACTTCAGTGCTACGAGACGACTCAAGTTGAATTGGAAGATCCAACGCTTGGTCTAGAGAAAGATAAACGTTTTCTACTTTCGCAGGAACGAAACCATCACCTGAAATAGTGATAGTATAAGGGCCACCCACGCGAAGACCGCGCGAAGAAAAAGTGCCGTTTTCATTTGTGGTCGCGACCGAGGAAGTACCTGTAGGTTCGTGTTTAATTGTGACTGTCGCGCCAGAAAGGTCTGAGCCAGCTTCAGTGACAACATTGCCTCGAATAGACGACGTTGTTGTCTGTGCCGTGGCTGTACCAGCCAAACCTGCAGCAACAGCAACAGCGATCGCTACGCGACTTAGCTTTGCTTTGAAGTTCATGTGTGTGTTTCCCTTTTGTTTAAAATTCTTTTTTACTCGGCCTAGTGTAGTGCAAAAAGTACTACATAAAACCTATGACTTTCACTGAACCCGACAAATTGTCGTAAAGGTTCGTGTCAAATTTATTACAATTTTATATTTTTATTTAACAGCAATCGCCCGAGGCTATTGAGTTTGCAAAATAATACTTGACCATATGGTCAGGTTAATTTACTTGTTATTATTATTGTCAATCTGCGACGAATAGCTGATTCTATTCTTGGCAGATATGCTACTAATAAACAGCGTTTAATAAAAATCAGGTTTACTCATAAAAATACATAACTTTTCAATGAGTTAACACAATAAAATAAATTTACCTATTGCAATAAATAACCTTAACTGATGAAATCACTATATAAATCGTTAATTCATTTGGTCGTTTTTTTGACGAATTTCAGAATTGTTGCTACCGGAAAGTGGATAATTTTTATCTTAGCTGCACTTGTGTGCGGTTCGATAAACTATTTTCAAAATTCCGATGAGTATAGTGACATCGCCCCACAAACCGGTCAATATTTGACCTGCAAAACTGATTTACAGGGCAATAGCGACGTCTTTTCTGTGTATGTTACTGACGGTAGAATTGCTGAAATGGCAAGCGAGCGCCTATGCAATGATAAAACGATTAAGCGCCAATACGGTGAAGTTAAAGTTACAATAGGCCAAAGTGATTACGATACCTTTCGATACATTAATCATGGCGTTGTTGATTTAGCGCTGGTGAAAAGTAATGTCGTAGATGCGTTCGGGGCTGACCAAATTTATGGATTAACCAAAGTAGCATCGCATCCTGACTACTCAGCTTTTTTTATCGCGCTAAGAGAACGACCTCTACTATCTAAAGAGTACTTGCTAGGTAAAAAGATAGGATTGCTCGATTATCCGAGCAGCCGTTCTGGTCATATTGTTCCCAAAACTGTTTTGCAGAACCTCGGACTCAGTGACTCCAATTTAGATATTGTTTACTTCAGTTCTCACCAAGAACTGCGACGAGCTTTGCTCGCGGGTGATATTGATATTATCTCCTCATATTGGGCAGAAGAAGACAAAGACAACTTCTCAAGAAACTATGCAACGCCGCTGCAGGAAAGTGTAAGTGGAATGCAATGGTATTTGAAAATGCAGACGCAAAACACAGACTTATTTTGCGCTATACAGTCGGTAATTCATGAAGTTGCAATGTCTCATCCTAGACCTTATTACAAAACTATTACATTAGAGGAAGGGTGTAACTAATGGGTAGTAAGAGAATATATTTTAAGCCCAAAGCCTTTATCATCTTTAATGGTCTTGTCTTGTTAGCATGTTTCCAATGCATCGCTTTGACTGCACAATACTTTTCACACCATACTTCTCTTCACCGTGCACTTGATAAGGTAGAGCGAAGGGTAAGCCTAGACAGCGCGTTTTTAGACGTTGGAAACAACACCCTTAACACGCCTGTAAATCAGTTCGCCATTTACCGTTATCTTGGAAAACTAAACGGCACGCTTAAGGACGAAAACTACCCCGTTCTAGTCAGAGGAATCCAAGATATTGTGACGAGCAATGAAGACTTTACGGGTTACCCTTTGTCTTTTACGGCAAATTTCGTCAACGCTGAACAAGTCATTAAGGTAGAGATGCGAAGTAAAGCCGTCACCAGTACTTTTGCTTTTAGTTGGACTGCGCTTATCGCATCATTACTCGTTACACCATTTTTTGCTGTTTCGAGTAAAACCAAAAGGAAACGCGCAACCTTAGAAGAAGTTATCCCTCCTTCCCCAAAACTCGTAATCAACTTAAAAGATAAAACGATTTCTAACGGAATCGATGACAAAGCCATCACGTTGCAGAATAAACCACTGTGCTTTTACACGGCTCTAGTAAAATATTGTATAGAGCACCCCGATCAGCCTCTACAGCCACATAAAGACGTTCCGACTGAACTACTGGCTCTGGCCAACAAGAGTTTTGGTCGATTAATCGAATTGGGCCATACCAAGCGAAAACGCCCAGATTTCAATGCAAATTTAGATAAAACCCTCAGCGAAATACGCGCAGCACTTGACGATGTATTTTCTGGTTATGTTGATGAAAAAGAGACCTACTACCCACCCAGAGCGCAAGGTGAGGGCTCTCGCTCAAAGCAGCATTCGTATGCATTACCGAGTATTAAGGACGACGATATAGAGATAATTGGTAACTAGCGATATTTTGACTTGTTCAGTTAAAAACTGACCACTTGGAGAACTTTTTGGTATTTTTTGCATGCTGACTAAACACCCTGCAATACCTTGAAAATACGATAAAGTTCTAGCAAAGACCGATCCAAAAACCGAGAACTTGTGAATATAACATTGATTCGCGAGGCCTAAACGCGTATCTTTGCACCAACAAAATCAGCTTTATAGTACTATGCAATCGCCACTTATTATTGCCATTTCTGGAGCTTCTGGCTCTGGGAAGTCTCTTTTTACAAAAAATTTGTTTAACGGCTTCAGTGCTCAAGGCCGCCCTGTTCAAGTGCTGCGCGAAGATCACTACTACCGTGCGCAAGATCATCTTCCCATGGAGCAACGTGAGAAGAACAACTATGATCACCCGAATGCCTTTGAACATGAGCTTTTGAAAGCACACTTGCAAGCATTGCGCGATGGTCAGCCTATTGACTATCCACATTACTGCTATAAAACGCATACGCGTTTGCCTGAAACTGAGCGTCTAAATCCTGCGCCAGTCATTATTCTTGAAGGTATCATGCTACTTGCTCGTACTGATCTACTTCCTTTGTACGACGTGAAGATCTTCATTGATACTCCTCTTGATATTTGTTTGATGCGCAGAATGATGCGCGACCTAAAAGAACGCGGTCGTAGTATTGAATCTGTGGCAAAACAGTACGAAGAAACTGTTAAGCCTATGTATCATCAATTTATCGAACCTAGCCGCTTCACTGCCGACGTAGTAGTGACGCAAGGTGGCAAAAACCAAATTGCATTAGATGTGATCAAATCACACATTCAGCAAGCGCTTCTTTAAGGGAACATTACTATGGTGAGTTTACTGGGCATTGCAGTCCTTCTGGGTATTGCCTTCGCGTTATCATCGGCGAAACGCAATATAAATTGGCGCACCGTTGGTGGCGCATTTGCTATTCAAGCATCCGTTGGCGCGTTTGTCCTGTATTCTGAACCTGGTAAAGAAGTATTGTTGAGCGCAACGCGTTTTGTCGCCAACATCATTGCTTATAGCCAAGAAGGCATTAATTTCTTGTTCGGTCCTATTGGTGACAAGTCGATCGCGTTTATTTTTGCCTTTAACGTGCTTCCAGTTATCGTGTTTTTCTCGGCGCTTATTGCCGTTCTTTATCACCTCAAAGTAATGGGTTTGATCATCAAGGTTATCGGTGGCTTTTTACAGAAAGCGCTGGGAACTAGCCGACCTGAATCCATGTCTTCTGCTGCCAACATTTTTGTGGGCCAAACAGAAGCGCCTCTTGTGGTTCGCCCTTTTATTCCACACATGACGAGCTCTGAGCTATTTGCCATTATGGTGGGTGGTTTGGCGTCAATTGCTGGTTCAGTAATGGCGGGCTACGCTGGCATGGGGGTAGATCTTAAGTATTTGCTAGCAGCTAGCTTTATGGCTGCGCCAGGTGGCTTACTTATGGCAAAAATCATGTTGCCAGAAACCAGTAAGCCAAATGAAGATTTACATGACGTAGATGCGGAAGATACCGGCTACGCCAATGTATTTGATGCAGCCGCCAGTGGCGCTGCATCAGGCATGCAACTTGCGTTAAACGTAGGTGCAATGCTACTTGCTTTCATAGCACTTATTGCCATGTTTAACGGCCTTATTGGCTGGACAGCAGGATTATTTGGCTATGAAAACGTGACGTTTGAAGGGATCCTGGGTTATGTGCTTCAACCTCTTGCATGGGCAATCGGCGTACCATGGGAGGAAGCGCAACTTGCAGGCAGCTTTATTGGTCAGAAAATGGTAGTTAACGAATTTGTTGCCTACCTAAACTTCCTAGAGAACCAATCACAGCTATCTGAAGCATCTCAGGCCATTATCACCTTTGCACTTTGTGGTTTTGCAAACTTCTCTTCTATCGCTATTTTGATGGGTGGAATTGGTGCCATGGCACCAACACGCAGAAAAGAAATTGCGAGACTGGGGTTAAAAGCTGTTATTGCTGCAACGTTATCTAACTTAATGAGTGCCGCGCTAGCGGGCTTTTACCTCTCTCTTGGTTAAATTTCATTAATTTGGACCAGTTGGTCAAGATTTTACTAGACTAACTGGTCAGGTTTCTGTAAATTACGCGCAAATTCCTCGCGGGGTTGATTTATGTCAATTTCTGCGACTTTTTTCTGTAGCCCGTCTACCTTTATAATGCCGCAGTCAAAATATACGGGATAAAGTTATGCAATTAGTTGCTGTTGATTACCAAGCGGAAAACGCACAAGAAGAATTCGTGAAGTCACTTCGCGAGACAGGGTTCGGTGTTTTAAAAAATCACCCTATCCAACAGTCATTAGTTCAAGGTATTTACGACAATTGGCAGGGCTTCTTCGACAGTGAAGAGAAGAACGATTACCTGTACAACAAGGGTAAACAAGACGGATTTTTCCCTCAGAGCGTATCTGAGGTAGCCAAAGGCTTTACGAAAAAAGACATTAAAGAGTATTACCACTTCTATCCGTGGGGTCAGTGTCCAGAAGCGCTACACCCGCAGATTTCCCAGTACTATGGGGAAGCAAACACACTAGCGAAAGAGCTATTGGGTTGGATAGAAAAACATTCTCCTTCAGAGGTGAGCGATAAGTACAGTCAACCGCTGGGTGACATGATCAAAGATTCTGATCAAACCTTGCTACGTATACTGCACTACCCACCACTAAAAGGTGATGAAGAAGTAGACGCAATTCGCGCAGCTGCTCACGAAGATATTAATTTGATTACTATCTTGCCTGCAGCCAACGAGCCTGGATTGCAAGTACAAGCTAAAGACGGTAGTTGGATTGAAGTTCCGTGTGATTTCGGGAACTTGATTGTGAATATTGGCGACATGCTTCAAGAAGCATCTGGCGGATACTTCCCATCAACTACGCATAGGGTTGTAAACCCAGATGGTGCTGACATGACGAAATCTCGTATTTCATTGCCACTGTTCTTACACCCCAGACCAGATGTTGTTCTTTCAGAACGTCATACCGCAGGGTCATACCTGCAAGAGCGCCTTCGTGAGCTGGGCGTTATATAAATTAAGTTCCTTTTGTAGTGTTATTCTTTTGCCGCAGCTAGTCTGCGGCTTTTTTTTGCCTGAATTATACCGCCTACCTTCTCAACACCCACTTCATTGATTATTCGCTAAAGCTGATAATTTGGACTGATAACGAGACTTGTCTTGCCTGTTGTTTGCATGCTTGATAGCGCGAGACAAGTATTGCTCAGCGTTGGTTATGTCTCCACTTTCAAAATACGTTTTCGCTAATCCAAACAGAATTTCATGACGGGTATTATCAAGTTTTAGTCCCTTTAGATAATATGATATCGCTGCCTCGTACTCTTCATTATCGAAAGCTTGTTCACCCAATATATAGTGGTAAAAGGGATTGCTTTGGCGTTTAGTATCCACCATTTGGTTGATTGTTTTCGCCTCTTCAAACCTATCTTGATAACGGTAAAGTATCGATAAATTTTCCCATGCTGTGAGGTTTTCACTATTCAAAGATAAAGCATGCTTGTAGGCCGCCTCTGCTTGTTCGTACGCATCGGCCATTCGATAGAGTACTCCAAGATTGACCCAACTTTGGGCCAGTTCCGGTGCGATGGTAGCAGCAGCCCTAAAATAGCTATAGGCCTTGGTATAACTGTTGGCAACAAGCGCATCAGCTCCCTTATTGTTGTAGAACATCGCTATAACTTTTTCCTCTGACACAGCGATTCTAGGAAAGTAACTTCTGAGGGTTTGGGGGTCGAAATCCACGTCCGCAAAACTTCCTCCAATCGAGACGACATTGGGATCTTCTGGAAGTTGAACTCGTAAGTTAATATGACCATTTAGTAAACTGTACCCTTCTCGACGCGTCCAGTATTCAGGAATTTCTACTTCGTAGAACGTGGCTTGTAGCCCTACATGTTTAGCCAAAGCATACGTCATAATGGAAAGAGACAAGCAATTCGCGGCTCTATTATTGAACGTAGTATTTGCTGTGGTGTTAGCACCGTTTCTGTAAAGCATTCCCTGATCAGAATGGTCAAATATGGCCTTCACTAACCCTTTTACATTCTTTTGCAGCGCGCTTTTTTCATAGACCGCTTGCTCAGCAAAAAACTGTGCGTCTTCGTCTAAGTAAAAAATTTCATCTGAAGACTCTACGGGAAATAATGTATAGGAAGGAAAGAGACTGTCATTTAACAAAGTGGGCGCAGCTTTTACATGCTGATTATCAGTAGATTGGCAAGCGGCAAGCACCATGCATAACAACAAAGGAACAGCGAGTCGAGCATTCATAATAGGCACCTTTCTTATTTACTCGATAGATTAAGTATAGCAGCGCGCCATGAATTTACATTTTATTTACAACTCAGTTTAAAGCTCGTTCAATGCATAATTTTACTCGCTTCATTAGGTGCTCATACATTGCGACTTGGCATTACACAAAGTTAATCATCAAATTTCCCTGAAGTGCCGTAACAATTCTCAATTCAGTAGCTTTCAGTGGCGTAGGTCAGTAGTTGGCGAAACGAAGGATGTTGAATTTCACTTAACGTAATGTAATAGGAAAAAGGAAAGAGTATGAAAAAGTTAATTAGTGCGTTCTTCTTAGTTGTATTGAGTGCCTCAGCGCTTGCTGGCCATCATGCAAAGGATGGACATAAAGATATTGTCGACACCGCAGCAAGCAACGACATGTTCTCAACACTTGTCACCGCAGTTAAGTCTGCAGACTTGGTCACTACACTAAAGGGAGATGGGCCATTCACTGTATTCGCTCCCACCGATGAAGCCTTTGCTGCACTGCCGGCAGGCACCATTGAAATGCTATTGAAACCTGAGAATAAACAAACCCTTGTTAAAATTCTCACTTATCACGTAGTAACGGGTAAAGTCACAGCAAAAGATGTAGCTGGGCTATCTGATGCCACTACCGTTGAAGGAAGCAAGGTAATGGTCTCAACTGATATGAATAAGGTTATGATAAACGACGCAAATGTGATTAAAGCCGACATCATGACGAGTAACGGTGTTATTCACGTGATCGATACTGTGTTGCTTCCAAACGATGTTAAAGCGGCGCTGTAATCCCTCTTGCAAAGAAAAGCGCTGAAAACGAAAGCACTAAAAATTAGTGCTTTCGTTCATCGATTTATGCATGTGCTTCGATCTCTTCAACAAGTCTCGGCGTAGAAACGTTAAACGGTTAGTTGGTCACGGGCATGTTTAACATACGCATATTTAAACAGGCCTTCGTTGTCATCCAACTAGTCGTCTGAATCCATTCAAGGAATAAAGAAAGGAGTTCACGTGTTCACAGTCTACACATATAGTATTGCGGGCCTTTTGCTTATAAGCTTTACCGTTTTCGTGCAAAACATCGTTGCCGCTATCGCTCACAGAAAACAGTCTCGCTATATTCCAGGGAAAGTCAGCGAGGAATTGAGTCATGATAGTTTCGTATTCAGAAGCCACAGAACATTTCACAATTCGCTCGAAAATATTCATCAGTTTACGCTCCCAGCTCTTCTTTGCATTTTTCTTGGCGCATCAACCAGCATACTTGCAGCACTTGTTTGGATTTACGCGCTAAGTCGCATCATTCATATGGGGCTGTATTACGCAATCGCTACAGAAAAAAATCCAAGCCCAAGAAGCTATTTTTATATGATAGGCACGCTGTGTACCTTCGGCGTATTTGGTCTTGCAGTATTTAATTTGTTTTCCTAGAAACGATATAAAGTAAGAAGATAAGAGTGAAATTGAACCAAATGGTTAAATATTAAACTTTTGGTTAATCCACATTTTCTAAAATTAGGCGTACTCTTGAACCTGAACACTCACCTTTGTGTTTAGGAGTACTTGTGTATATTGAACAAGTTGGCGACCGAACTTTAGCAGATTGCAAAGTACTGATTGTCGACGACCAAGCCAGCAGCAGACTTGTTCTGGAAACTTTACTTGAAGACACAGTCGCCTGCGCCTCTGTGGGCTCAGGTAAAGAAGCAATTGAATATTGCAAGTACCATACGCCTGACCTAATCCTCATGGATGTTTCAATGCCCGAAATAGACGGGCATCAGACCACCGCATTGTTAAGAAAAAAGCCGTTGTGTGCTCACATTCCTATTATTTTCGTGACCTCTTCGTCAAGTGATGAAGAAGAGTCGAGATGTTGGGAATCTGGCTGCGTTGACTTTGTGGTGAAGCCGGTAAACGCTTGTACCCTACGCAACCGTGTAAAATCACACATCAATCACAAGCTTAGAAACGATTTGCTCGAAAAGCTTATCTATGTAGATAAGTTAACAGGTGCCTACAATCGCCACTATTTAGACGACTATTTACCCCGTTTAGTGAGAGATGGATTGCGTAATGTTACTCCTCTCTCCTTGGTTATTTTTGATGTTGACCACTTTAAACTGTTTAATGATATGTATGGTCATATAGATGGCGATAGCTGTTTGTGGAAGGTCAGTAAAACGATCAAAGACGCCCTACTTCGACCTATGGACAAATTAGTAAGAATTGGCGGTGAAGAGTTTTTGGTTATTCTGCCTAACACCGATGTAGACGGTGCGAAGGCCGTCACTGAGCGCTTATTGCGAACGGTTTATGACCTGAATATTCCTCATGCGGCATCTGAGTATGAGCGCGTTACGCTAAGTGCAGGCTTAGCCGTCAAGCATGCTGATGACAATAAAACTATCGACTACGTCATGTTAGAAGCAGACAAAAATCTGTATGTGGCTAAAACCTCTGGACGGAATCAACTCGTGGCGCCGACAGCGGTAAGCGCTGGCAAAATAAATGCACCGAGTCATCCCACAAAACTTAAGGCCTAGGCACTGTAATTAGCATTGCCTTGCTTTAGACGCTAATGCGGTACTCCCAGCTTAAAACGGCCAACAGCATTCGTGTGAGCCAAAGACTCGAGTGAATTCTCCAAAGTAATTCCCAATTCATTTAGCTGGGCGTAAAACAACTGCATTGTCGCTAACGCATCATCTAGTGCGTTGTGTTCAGGAAACGCGGGTAAGTCTAACCGTTGCCTACAAACCGTTAGCGTTGCACTATTACTCGGTAGCACCTGATGTTGTTTGTTTAACTGATAAAGTGCGAGCTGAAGCGTATCAATATAGAGCACTTCCATCTGCGGTAATCCACACCGTTTGAAGGCACTATCAAGCGCCATCAAATCTAATCGCGCATTGTGAAAAATTAGAACATGTGTCTTCAGTAGTGGTAGCAATGAATTGATGGCGTCTGCTAAGCCTTCGCCTTGTTGCAAAATATCTAAGGTCAATCCGTGTATTACAGGGCTTTGTCCTAAGTCTGCTGACGTATTAATAACGTGATAGCCACTGGAGGAAAGCGTAATTTTTCCAGCTGAACCACTTACATAGCCAATCGATGTAATTTGAGTTGTCACAGGGTCTAACGATGTGAGCTCTAAATCAACAGACGCCAAAGGGGTGTCGCCCAACGTTTTATCACGTAACGACTTTCTGAATTGACGCTTCCCAAACAGTACCGATGCACAGGCTTCGATTATTCGCGTTATCATGGGGTTAACTTACGCCGCCAGAGAACTTCATAACCATTGCTTGATTGGTTCGCTCTATAGCCTTGAATGCAGCTTTTAGCTGATGCTTTTCTATCGATGATAAACTTGAAACCGAGACACGATTGTCCGTTACTTTATTTTCCAACTGATGACGCCAACGCAAACGATTTAAAAACAGCCAAATATCACGTAGGTTAGTCGCATCTCTTTTTGAGAGCTGTGAATTTTCCGATAGCGCGTCTAACCGGGCAAGTGTGTTAGGCAACGTCACACCATCAGCTAGCGCGTATATGCGGGCGATATTGTTAATTAAGGCCACGGCTCGGGTTTTAAGGTCGATCACGTCCTTCTCTTTACGGCCTTTTTCATAAATGAACTTTTGAAACATGGAAAGCGGAACCGATATTTCGTTACTATTTCTCGTAAGCGCTGCTAAGAACATATTTTGCTTCATCAAGGGGGCCCTTTGACGCTGCAACTGCTTAAATAAACTTATATCCCCGGCTGCGCAGCGAACATCAAGGAAAATATTAAAGTGCATAATCGCATCTTTAGTTGGCGCCTTTACCCATCGCTTAGCTTCTTCAATGGCTTCTTCAAGCGAGAGTCTAAGTTTAGGATTGCTCGCCATAATATTACCATCGCACAGTTTAATGCCGCATTTGGCCAAACCGTTACACACATAATCAGCCATTTTTGCGAAATATTCGGCTTGCGCTTCGCTTGGCCGCTCAGCAAGAAGCAGTCCATTGTCTTGATCCGAACCCATCGTCTGATCTTCTCTTGCCTGTGATCCATAAACAAGCCACGCAAACATAATGGGGGCTTTCCCGTTAGCCTGTTGGAAAAAGCCAATAAGCTTTCTTGTCATAATATCGGTAGCTTGAGATAAAATTTTGCCAGCAATGTCATAGTCCCCTGCTTTTTTCGCATGAGCAGAGAAATAATGCGGCAATTGCCAGGATAGCCGTGTTAATTCGTAAAGGTTTTCCGCTTTGCTTAGCTCTCCAATAATAAAAAGAACGTTACCACGCTGATGACGAATAATATCGCTGGCTGTCACCATACCCAATGGCACAAGGGTTTGCTGATCGATAACGGGGAGGTGATGAATGTTCCTTTCGGTCATAAGCGCCAAGGCATCAAATAGCGTTCTATTTCCCATTATCTGCGCAGGATTAGGCGTCATTACATGGCTGACTGGAAGATGAATATCGAGAGAGGCGGCAACCACTCTTGAACGTAAGTCTCGGTCGGTGATAATGCCAATAAGCTTATCTTCTCGTGTAACCAGTAATGACGATACCTTTTGATTCGTCATGATCTGCGCCGCCACTGTTATTGACGTTTCTACGTCCACCGACACGGGAGACTTATTAATAACATCCTCAAGCCCTTTATAAAGCCACATGGAGTTACTATCGGAAATAGCATGGTTTTGAAGGGCATTATTGCGCAGCCCATCAAAAAAATTTCGAATTGCTGGCAGTTCAAATAACGGGGTAACAGCAGACGCTTCAAAACAGTAAACCAGACCTGGACTGTCTACACTGATGCTTAATGAAAAATTACGTTTTTCCATTATATTGGTGTAGCCGAAGTAGTCGCCCTCACTTAAATGGCGTAAAGGGGCATCTGAATCTTGGACGGAAAACTGTCCATTTTGAATAAGAAAAAGTGACGATTTGCCCTTTTGCAGGTCGCCCACATTATCCGCTGTCAGGTAAATCAATTCAGTATGTTTTACTAGCTCAAGCTTTTGCTCTTTATCCAGCACGTCAAAAGGTGCTGATGTGTTGAGAAAGTCTTCAACTTGTTTAGCCATCGCAGTCATAGGGAATGTCCAGTTCACAAAAAGAAAAAACCAACCTACTCACTTTCGCCAGTAGATTGGTTTTATTTTGCTAAAGCCTATCTTAAGGCAACATTAGTTTAGTGCGCTGATGCTTCACCCGCTCCTTTAGGATAACGAATGCTTTCAACCAGTTCTTGGATTTCTTCTGGCGCTTCATCTGTTGCTTTGAACACAAGGAAAGCCACAATGAAGTTCACCATCATACCTAAGGTACCAATACCTTCAGGAGAAATACCAAACCACCAGTTGTCAGGCGTATTGGCCGCTGGGTTTACAAATTTGAAGTAAATAATATAAGCCGCAGTGAAGGCAATACCTGAAATCATACCAGCAATAGCACCTTTATCGTTCATGCGCTTGCTGAAGATACCCATAATAATTGCCGGGAAGAAACTCGACGCCGCTAAGCCGAAGGCAAATGCCACCACCTGTGCAACAAAGCCTGGCGGATTGATACCGAAGTAACCTGCTATGACAATGGCCACCCCAGCAGCAAGTCGCGCATACATGAGCTCGGCTTTATCGGTAATGCTTGGCATAAAGTTTCGTTTCAGTAAATCATGGGAAACAGAGGTTGAAATAACCAGCAGCAAGCCTGCGGACGTTGACAATGCGGCTGCCACACCACCCGCTGCAACGAGTGCAATAACCCACGCAGGTAAGTTCGCAATTTCAGGATTAGCCAATACCATAATATCGCGGTCAACTTTCATTTCGTTGCGCTCGTCACCCGAATAGAACATCTTGCCATCACCGTTCTTATCTTCATATGAGATAAGGCCAGTTTGTTCCCAGTTTTTAATCCACGACGGCGCTTCTTCATAGCTAGTTCCCGTCATTTCAGGTCCATTAATGGTTTCGATCATATTCACACGGGCAAACGCTGCTAGTGACGGTGCTGTGGTATATAGAATTGCGATAAACGCTAGTGCATAGCCTGCAGATTTACGCGCATCGTGAACTTTAGGCACAGTGAAGAAGCGAACGATTACGTGTGGAAGACCCGCTGTACCTACCATTAACGCAAAGGTGATAAAGAATACATCAATGGTACTTTTTGTTCCTGAGGTGTATTCGTTAAAGCCTAACTCGACAGATAAATTATCGAGTTTCTGCAGCATATGCACCCCCGAACCGTCTGCTAAGGTTGCACCAAAGCCGGTTTGCGGCAGGATATGTCCTGTTACCATCATAGAGATAAATACCGCCGGTACAATGTAGGCGAAAATCATTACACAATACTGTGCAACTTGCGTGTAAGTAATACCTTTCATACCGCCAAGTACGGTGTAGAAGAACACGATAACCATACCGATAACCACGCCAGACACAATATCAACCTCTAAGAAGCGGCTGAATACCACACCTACGCCACGCATTTGACCTGCAACGTATGTAAAGCAAACGAAGATTGCACAAAATACAGCAACCGTACGCGCGGTTTGTGAGTAATAACGATCCCCAATGAAGTCAGGTACCGTGAATTTGCCAAATTTACGTAAATAGGGAGCTAAACAAAGCGCAAGTAGAACATAACCACCTGTCCACCCCATTAGATATACTGCACCATCATACCCCATAAATGAGATAAGACCCGCCATTGAAATGAACGAGGCTGCCGACATCCAATCTGCTGCCGTTGCCATCCCATTCATAACGGGAGGTACGCCGCCACCTGCAACGTAAAAATCGTTAGTTGAGCCTGCGCGAGCCCAAATTGCGATGGCGATATAAAGCGCAAACGATGCGCCAACAATAATAAACGTTAAAGTTTGAACGTCCATGATTTACTCCTCATCTACGCCGTAGCGTTTGTCCATGGCGTTCATCTTCGCCATGTAGACAAAGATCAATGCAACAAATACGTAAATTGCGCCCTGCTGCGCAAACCAGAAGCCTAATTTAAAGCCAAAAAATTGGATTTCATTTAAGATATCGACAAAAATAATGCCGGCACCGAATGATACGATAAACCAAACGACTAAAAGCTTGGCGAGAAGAGCGAGATTCTCCCTCCAATACGCTTTTTTGTCCTCTTCGTTTCTAAATGCCATTGTTTCACCCTCATGTCAGGTTAATTGATTGTTATGATTTTACATATTCCTAACGCCCGGCTTTGTTAACGTTATTGCTGCGTATTACGTGATTGAGGAAAGACAATCACAGGCAGCAAAGTCAAGCATTTAGGAGCTCGCGTATTACTCTAGACCTGCCTTTAAAATTTCAAAATGAGACCATGGTCGTAGGTAGACCATGGTCGAAATGATTATAATAGCGACAACATTGTTAAAACTAAGTTAAAAGGAACGTTATGGTTTTTGGTTGGGTAACACTTGCAGTACTGTACCTCTTCTTGCTGTTTTCACTGGCGAGTTGGGGTGAAAAGAACTCGCCCACCGCTAGAGCACTAACGTCACATCCCGCTATATATTCGCTGGCCCTTGCTATTTATTGTACCGCGTGGACTTTTTTCGGCATGGTAGGCCAAGCAAGTAGAGACACCTGGATTTACCTGCCAATCATGCTTGGGCCTATTCTCGTTTACGTCTTGGGTTATAAGTTTATTTACAAGTTAACCCTCGTCAGCAAGAAGCAACACATCACTACCATTTCCGACTTCATCGCGTCGCGCTATGGCAAGCGCCAAACCGTAGCTTTGGTAGTTACGCTTATCGCGCTCCTTGCCACTATTCCTTATATCGCGCTTCAATTAAAAGCAGTGGGCGCTACTTTCCAACTTCTTACTCAGCAGCCTAACAGCAACGGCATTATTATTGCCGCCACTGGCTTCATCGCGGCATTCGCAATATATTTCGGTACCCGGCAAACGGACGTCACCGAATACCGACGGGGCTTGATGCTGGCTATCGCCTTCGAGTCGACCATTAAATTGCTGGCGTTAGTGCTGGTTGCCATTGTTGGTTATAGTGCGTGGAAGCGCACCCAGTCTGGTCCATTCTTCGAAAGTTTCACCAATGAAATAGCCTTGGCGCAGTTTGGTTCGTTTACTTTCATCGCTCAAACTATCATGGCGGCAGCGGCCATTGTTTGTTTGCCTAGGCAGTTTCACGTTGCCATTATTGATAATCTAAGCCTAGGTCATCTGCGCACGGCAAGGTGGTTATTCCCTCTCTACCTGACCATTATTTCAGCGGTAATTCCTATTATTGCAATTGCAGGCAAAGCCATTTTTGCTGGCGCTAATATCGAGCCCGACTCTTACGTACTGTCGCTGGCTGTATTTTCAGAGTCAGTTCTTCTTCAAGTGATTGTCTTTGTAGGTGGGCTCTCTGCAGCAACAGCTATGATCATTGTAGCAACACTCACACTGAGTACTATGCTCACCAACGATGTGATTCTGCCGCGCATTCTTGCATTTACAGGTAATACCGATGACAAACAGGACGTGTCGAGCAAAATCAGGCTTATTCGCCGTATCGTCATCGCGTTTATCTTGCTTATGGCGTTTTTGTACCACCAGCAAATGACCAGCAGCCGCTCGCTTCATTCAATTGGGCTTATTGCATTCTCGTTAGTTATCCAGCTTATGCCAGCCATTGTTGGCGGACTTTACTGGAAGCGCGCGCATGCGCACGGGGTTTACGCAGGGCTAATGGTGGGATTAGTGATTTGGGTATTGTGGCTTGTGCTTCCCATTGTGAGCGAGCAAGTTTCACAAATGGAACAAAATGAACTCATTAGCCAAGGCGCTATGATTAGCTTAGCGGCAAACAGCTTTGTTTACATACTCTTTTCACACTTTGCACCGCAGCGTCTTATCGACAGAATGCAAGCTGAAGCCTTTGTGTCTCCTGCCATTTCCACTAACAATACCGTTAAAGCGCAGGCAACTAACGTGACCGTCTCCGATCTTATAACGCTATTGTCGACCTTTATGGGATCCGGTCGTTGTGAACAATTGTTGGAACAATATCAGCAACTCAATAATTGCCAATTAAAGCACGACGATACGCCGAATGAGTCGTTTTTATCATTTTGCGAACGCGCCTTGGGTGGCGTTATTGGCGCGTCGAGTGCCAAAGTACTGCTAGACAGCGCATTGCGTGGTAAGAAGATGGACTTTACCGAGGTTATCAACTTCTTCGATGACACAACGCAAGCCATGCAATTTAATATGACTGCACTACTCACGTCACTTGAAAACATGGACCAAGGCATTAGCGTAGTCGACAAACACTTAAATTTAGTAGCGTGGAATAAACGCTATGCCAACCTCTACCCTTACCCAGATAACTTGTTGGCAGTAGGTACGCCCATAGAAAAGCTTATTCGGTATAACGCTTCACAAGGTGAGTTCGGCAC
>CETE01066519.1_pt1 | contig 24562 bp, 37 predicted proteins | sample 531241 | NCBI WGS metagenome assembly CETE01 (sample SAMEA2622336, study PRJEB7988) | marine metagenome | biome: marine biome (ENVO:00000447); feature: deep chlorophyll maximum layer (ENVO:xxxxxxxx); material: "saline water (ENVO:00002010), including plankton (ENVO:xxxxxxxx)" | depth 30 m
TTTTAGATTATTAATTGACAATCAAAAATATAAGAATGCGCAGTATTTTGTACAAGTTGCGTCGTTACCTGATATATCTACAAGCGGTGCACCTTTGCAATATAAACAAAGAAATATTACAGCGATGCCTGATAAGCTTGAGTATTCTCCTCTTGAAATAACATTTCTTGTAGATGAAGATATGATAAACTATAAAGAAGTACATGATTGGATATTAGGTTTAGTCATTGAGCCAGATAAAAAAATTGGAAGTCAAACATATAATGAAAGAAAAACTCGTGATATAACATTACAGATACTTACAAGTCACAATAATGTAGGTACTGAAATTATATTTGTAGACGCGTATCCTATATCAATTAGTTCACTTCCATTTTCAACAAACACTACAGATGTAGAATATCTTACAGCTGCAGCAACTTTTAACTATTCTTATTACAAATTTAAGTAATATATAATATTACATTGAGGATTATATTATGACGCTAGATGAAATACATGAAATGTGGAAAAGAGACTCTCAACTCGATGAGATGAATCTTGATAATGCATCAAGAGATGCTGCCAAACTTCATTCAAAATACTTAGAACTTCATTCACATGCAAAACTACATGTCAAGAAACTTGAACTTGATTTTAAAGTATTGTTGAGAGATAAATGGCTTTGGTACAATGGCAAAATGCCAAAAGAAAAGATTGATGAATTAGGTTGGAAGTATGATGCGCTTGATGGTTTAAAAATACTTAAAGGCGAAATGGATTACTATTATGATGCAGATCCGCATATTCAAGAAGCACAAGCTAAAATAGAGTTATATAAAACACAAGTAGAAACATTCAAAGAAATACTAGAAAATATAAAGTGGAGGCATCAAACAATCAAAAATATGATTGAATGGCGCAAATTCACTTCAGGTGTCTGATGCTTAAAATTAAAAAGAAGAATCATGCATTTATAACAATTGATGCAGAACCTTCCATACTTAATGAAATAAGTGATTATTTTACTTTCTATGTGCCGGGATATAAATTTATGCCTGCATTTCGTAATAAAGTATGGGATGGAAAGATTCGTCTTTTCAATACTCAATCAAAAGAATTATATTCTGGTTTATATCATTATGTTGAAAAACTTGCTAATGAAGAAGGTAGAAACTATAAGATAGAATTAGAAGATTCTCAATATGGTTATCCAAATGAAAAACAAAACGTACCTTTAGATTTTTTAGACTCATACAATTTAACAGTAAAAAATAGACCTATAAAAATAAGAGACTATCAGCTTGAAGCAATAAGTTATTGTCTTAATAATAAACAAGCATTATTGTTATCACCTACCGCATCAGGTAAATCACTTATAATATACTGTGTTGTAAGATGGTTCATAGAAGAATTCAATAAGAAAGTTCTAATAATAGTTCCAACAACATCATTGGTTGAACAGATGTATTCAGACTTTGCAGATTATTCTAGAAACGATATAGGATTTGAAGATTCTTGTATCCATAGAATATATGCAGGTAAATCTAAAACTGCCGACCATGATATAGTAATTAGTACATGGCAATCTATTTACAAAATGCCTGGATCATGGTTTGAACAGTTTGGTTGTGTTTTTGGAGATGAAGCACATAACTTTAAAGCAAAATCATTAAGTACTATATTAAGTAAAATGAGAGAATCTGAATATAGATTTGGAACTACCGGTACACTAGATGGGACACAAACGCATAGGCTTGTATTGGAAGGTCTGTTTGGTAAAATACTTAAAGTTACATCTACAAAAGAACTTATGGACAAAGGTGCTTTAGCAAAATTAGATATTAAAGTTTTATTATTAAAATATAGTGATGAACTATGCAAGGCAATGAATGGATCGAAGTATAATGAAGAAGTTGATTTTATTGTTAGGTATGAAGCACGTAATAGATTTATCTCTAACTTAGCTCTTGATCAAAAAGGTAATACGTTAATCTTATTTCAATTTGTTGATAAACACGGCAAACCATTACATACTATGATATCAGAAAGAGCAGATAAAGATAGAAAAGTATTCTACGTGTCAGGCGAGACGGGTGTGGACGCGCGCGAGGAAGTTAGAAATATTACAGAGCAAGAAAAAAATGCAATTATTGTAGCAAGCATGGGTGTGTTTTCTACAGGTATAAATATTAGGAATCTGCATAATATTATATTTGCATCTCCTTCAAAGAGCCAAATAAGAATATTACAGAGCATAGGTCGTGGACTAAGAAAAAGTGATGATGGTAGACCTACTACATTATTTGATTTGGCTGATGATTTACATTGGAAGAAAAGCAAAAACTTTACATTAAATCATGCAGCCGAGAGGATTAAAATATATTCGAGAGAGAAATTTAAGTACAACATTCATGAGTTAGAAATATGACAGAAAAAGATAAAACATTTGATGACGTTAATATTCGACATTTTAAATTAGTAAATGGAGAAGAAGTTATTTCATATGTAGGATCAACTGAAACCACTGAAGATACTCTAATTCATTTAGAGCGACCATTGCAGATACATCGCATGGGAATGGGAAGTTTCTTTTTTTCAAAGTGGCATCCATTTTCTAAGAAAGATGAGTGTGTAGTTAATCCTAATCAAATTGTATCTCATTCAGAATGCGCAGATATTGTAAAAGAAAGATATATAAAAATTTGTCTAGATATTAGTAAAGATAAGAGTGAAGCTGAGTTTGTTGATAAAGCAGAAATGGAAGAATTTGAAGATGAAGTAGCAAAAAAGGCAGAAGAAATACTCACACCTCTACTAACAAAAGACGGTAAAGGACCTACATATCATTAGGGTATCCTCCTCCCTCCAAAAACCTCTATTAATTATACCATATATTCTGCGGTTTGTACACCGTTAATCTGCAGTAAAAGGAAAAAAAATGCGTAGAGGTAAGAGAAAAAGAATAAGATGGGAAGATATAGAGTCACCGTGCGTCAAGATATGTAAACTAGTTGAAAGAGTTTGTATTGGTTGTGGCAGATCACAAGACGAAATACGAGATTGGGTTATAATGTCAGATGAACAACGCCAAATAATAATGACGAGATTGCAAAAAAACGGTTTACATTTTCGTCAAACTATGGTAGAATAATAGTTATGAAAGGAAATAAAATGAAAAAACAAAAGCCACATTATGTGAATAACAAAGAGTTTTCACTTGCTGTGGTGGAATATGTTAAAACAGTTGATGCAGCAGAAAAACAAGGTAAAGAGATTCCTAATGTTACAAACTATATTGCAGAATGTTTTTTAAAGATTGCACAAGGTCTATCACATAAAGCTAATTTTATAAGATATACTTATAGAGAAGAAATGGTTATGGATGCTGTTGAAAATTGCTTAAAGGCAATAAGAAACTATAACATAGACGCGGCTACTCGAACAGGTGCACCTAACGCCTTTGCATATTTCACACAGATTTGTTATTACGCATTCTTAAGAAGACTAGCAAAAGAAAAGAAACAGCAGGATATTAAATTTAAGTTTATTGAAAAAGCTGGTATAGAAGATTTTGTACATTACGATAGAATGAATTCAAATTCAGATACATCTGTAACTCGATCATTTGTTGATCAATTAAGAGAAAGAATTGAAGTAGTACGTAGTAATGACAGAGTCATATCTGATTTTGCAAAAGAAGAAAAGAAAAAGAAGCCACCTAAAGCAAAAGCAGGTGTTGAACTTTTTATGGGATGATTAAATGAAATTAGCAGTCTTGAATGACACTCACTGTGGTGTCAGAAATAGCTCAGACATATTCTTAAAATATCAAGAAAGATTTTTCGGCGAAGTCTTTTTTCCTTATTTAAAAGAAAACAATATAACGCAAATACTACATTTAGGTGATTTTTATGATCATCGTAAGTTTGTAAACTTTAAAGCATTAAATGATAATCGTAAAGTATTTCTAGAACCTATGCGTGATTTAGGAATAACGATGGATATTATTCCTGGCAATCATGATGTTTATTACAAAAACACTAACAGACTATGTTCATTAAAAGAGTTGCTTGGTTATTTTACTAGCAATGTAAACATACTTATGGAACCTACAGTCGTAGATTATGCAGGTTTAAAAATAGGTTGTTTGCCATGGATGAATGCAGAAAATTCAGAAAAGTATTTAAGCTGGTTGCAGAATGTAAAATGTGATTGGATTGGTGCACATTTAGAATTGAGTGGTTTTGATATGATGAGAGGAATAAAAAGTCCTCATGGTATGTCATCAGATTTATTCAAAAGATTTGAAATGGTAATGTCTGGCCACTTTCATACTAAATCACATAAAGACAATATCTATTATCTTGGTTCTCAAATGGAATTTACCTGGGCAGATGCAGGTGATCCTAAACACTTTCATATTATAGATACTGAAACTAGAGAACTTACCGCTATAAGAAATCCTATAACAATGTTTACTAAAATATTTTATGATGATACAAAAGGTATTCCTCAAATTAATCCTGAAACTCTTGAAGATCATTTCGTAAAAGTTGTAGTAGTAAATAAAACTGATCCTTTTAAGTTTGATAAATTTATAGATGCTATACAACAGATAAAAATACATGAACTTAAGATCGCAGAAACATTTGATGAGTTTCTTGGTTCGAATGTTTTAGATGATAATATTAGTGTTGAAGATACTACTGAACTATTAGATTCGTATATTGAAGCAGTTGAAACAGACTTAGATAAAGATCGTATGAAAACAAACATGCGTAGTCTATATGTTGAAGCACAAGATAAGGAAATACTATGATAAAATTTAATGTAGTCCGTTGGAAAAACTTTCTTTCAACCGGTGATACATTCACGCAAATACAGATTGATAAATCACCAAGCACATTGATTGTAGGTGACAATGGTTCAGGTAAATCAACGCTTCTTGACGCGGTGTCATTTGCTTTATTCGGCAAACCCCATAGGAATATCAATAAGATTCAGATGGTTAACAGTATAAACAATAAAGGTTGTGTTGTAGAAGTTGAGTTTGAAATAGGATCACATTCATTTAAAATTGTAAGAGCAATTAAACCAAATAAGTTTGAAATCTGGCAGAACGGAAACATGATTAATCAGGCTTCTGCATCAAGAGATTATCAAAAATATTTAGAACAAAACATTTTAAAGCTTAACCATAAATCATTTCATCAAATTGTTGTACTTGGTTCAAGTTCTTTCATTCCTTTCATGCAGCTTCAGACATATCATAGAAGAGCTGTGATTGAAGATCTATTGGATATTCAAATCTTTACTAAAATGAATATGATATTAAAAGAAAGAAATAGTGTTTTAAGAGATGAATTAATTGATGCAAATTACAATCTTGATTTGACAAAAGAAAAGATTACAGTTCAAAAGAAATATATTAAAGATATTACCGAAATGAATGAAGAACAGATTGACGGTAAGCAGCTTGAAATTGATGAAGCAAGAACTGAAATTGAAGTATTGAATGAACATATAAAAGATTCGAATGATTATGTTGTAGAGCATCAAGACAAAAACAATAACGCATTAAAAGAACTACACGACAAAAAACAATCTTTATCACAATATAAGTTTAGGTTTGAACAACAAATCGGTGATGTTGTAAAAGATGCTAAGTTTTATGAAGAAAATGCTGAATGCCCTACATGTTCACAAGAAATCAATGATGATCTACGTAATACTAAAATGGATGCAGCTAAAGCTAAAGCAAAAGAATTACAAACAGCAATAGGTAAAGCAGCAAGTGAAGCACAAGCTGTAAATAGTTTGATTGATGAGTTAAACTCAATTCAAGAAGAAATCACAACAAAACAAAAAGATATTCATTCGAATACTATAACTATTGAAAGATTGCAAAAATCAATCACCACACTTCAAAATGATATTGAAGGTTTAATCGGTAAAGATGGTGACTTAGGTAAAGCTAATAAAGAACTATCAGACTTACAAATTGCTAGAGACTCATGGGCAGAAAATAAACTAACTCTTATTGAAGAACAAACTTATAACACTGCTGCTGGAGAAATGCTAAAAGACACAGGTATTAAAACTAAAATCATTAAAGAATACCTGCCAGTAATGAATAATTTAGTTAATAAATATTTAAGTGTACTTGACTTTTTTGTATCATTCGAGCTAGATGAAAACTTTAATGAATCAATAAAATCAAGATATAGAGACACATTTAATTATGCTTCGTTTTCCGAGGGTGAGAAACAGCGTATTGATCTGGCTCTTCTGTTTACTTGGCGACAAATCGCTAGGATGAAGAATTCAGCCTCTACGAATTTACTTATTCTCGATGAGACCTTTGACTCGTCACTCGATCATGACGGCATTGATAGTCTTATGAAGATATTGGGATCCTTAGAAGAAGGATCAAACGTTTTTGTTATTTCACATAAAGGAGACTTACTAGATGGAAAATTTAGATCAAAGATCGAGTTCGTTAAAGAAAGGAACTTTTCCAAAATCTATGAAAGCAAAATTAATTAGTTACTCACAACCACCGAAAGACGCTGATATTGACTTAACAGATGCTAAAGAGTTAGTCGCGTATTGTGCACGTGTAAGTAACCCAGACAATCAAAATAACAAAAAAACATCTGAAAAATTATTAGAGTATCTTATTAAACATAAGCATTGGTCACCATTTGAAATGGTAAGTGCTTGCCTTGAGGTAGAAACCACACGAGATATCGCACGGCAGTTCCTGAGACATCGAAGCTTTAGTTTCCAAGAATTTAGCCAAAGATACGCAGACCCCACTCAGGATTTAAGTTTTGTGCTTAGAGAATGCCGACTGCAAGATCCTAAGAATAGACAAAATAGTATATCATTTGACAGTGATCCAAATATTCAATTAGATCTAAAAAAGGTTGAACTTTTAACTGAATGGCAACGAAGACAACACGGTATTATTAATAGAGCTAAAGAGTGTTATGAATGGGCTGTTGAAAACGGAATTGCTAAAGAGCAAGCTCGAGCAGTATTACCTGAAGGTTTGACCGTAAGTAGGTTATATGTTAATGGTACATTAAGAAGCTGGATTCATTATATTGAACTTAGGCGTGCAAACGGCACACAGAAGGAACACATGGAACTAGCAGATCTTATAGGTGATATAATAAGCGAGATATTCCCATATAACCAACCGGCGTATAGAACTCCAAAAGTGTGACATTTATATCACACTATTTGAATAAAATGCAATAAAATGCATTTAGCTGCAGATTAATGGTGTACATCTGCGGAAAAACATGGTAGAATGTATATATTAAATGGAGAAAAATATGGTAAATATAGCAGCAAAAAACACCTTAGCAAAACTACTTGCCAAAGAAGGTATTACTGTTCAGCACGGTAATTATGAAACAGCTTACTTTGATGTAGAAAATCGAGTACTTGGTCTTCCAGTTTGGAAAGATATGGATAACCTTTACGATTTACTTGTAGGTCATGAAGTTGGTCATGCTTTATTTACACCACCAGAAGGTTGGCATTCAGCAACTCAAGAAATACCTGGTTGCCCAAGACAATTCGTAAATATTATTGAAGATATTAGAATTGAAAAGCTTGTACAGCGTAGCTACCCAGGTTTAGTTCTTTCATTTAAAAAAGGTTACACAAATCTACATAATCGTGATTTTTTCAAGATCGGTGGTATTGTGGATATTTTGTTTAATCAATTCAAACTTATTGATAGAATAAATATCAAAGCTAAATTAAGAGATATTGTTAAAGTAGAATTTTCTGCTGAAGAAAAAGTTTTAGTTAATGAAGCATTTGCAGTTGAAACATGGGAAGATGTTCTAGCAGTTTGCAAAAAACTAGTTGAATATGCTAAGACTGAAGAAAAGAAAAATACTCCTCAGCCTGATGAATCACTTGAAGATTTTGCTCAAAAAATGATGGCCTCTCAATCAGCACCACAATCTAATGATGATAACGGAGAAGAAAGTGAAACTAATGATTCGAATACTCAAGAAACTTCTGGATCTGATAATGAAGAAGGTCAGTCAAGCTCAGACAAAAATGATTCTGAGGAGAGCGGACAGGCTGATAGCAAAACACAAACTTCAGAAGAAAATGGAGATGCTGGAAAAGAAGAAACAAAAACAAATAGCGATGATGCGGATGACGGAGTAGCTGGTTCAAATGACAGTGAAACAGAAGAACAAAAGCTTAAGTCAATTACTGATACAGCTCAAAGACAATCAGAAAAAGAATTAGTTGAAAGAGATAGACACGATAATCCAATGGATATCGTATATGGCTTAACTGATAATCAGTGGAAAGAATCAGTAGTTTCATATAAAACAGTTGCTGAAGCTCGTGCAAAACTAACTGGCTTTTTTGGATCTTGGAGAACAGAAGAAGAAAATCATTTCAATGCATTTGAAAGTGAAACTAAAAGATTTGTACAGATTATGGCAAAAGAATTTGAAATGAAGAAAGCAGCATGGAGATCAAAGCGAGCTCAAACTGCAAGATCAGGTTCTTTAGATGTCAATAAACTTTATAGCTACAAATACAATGATGATATCTTCAAAAGATTTGTATCAATGCCTGATGCTAAAAACCACGGTATGGTTCTATTAGTTGATTGGTCAGGTTCAATGCATGAAGATCTTGGTTCAGTTATCAAACAAGTTCTTAGTCTTACAGCATTCTGCAAAAAAGTAAATATCCCATTTGATGTTTACAGCTTTACATCAAAGCCTAATGATAGAGATGGAGATAATTGTAAACCACCTTCTATCCAGCATGTTAAACATCATGATGTTCATGTAGTTCATATGCTAAGCAGCAAAATGAATAAAGTAGAATACAGTGAAGCATTTAGAGCTTATTCAAAAATGGCTTGGATATTTAATGCAAAAGGTGGATATGCTGCTGGTTCAGTACTTACTAATTTAGAACAATTAGGTATGACACCATTGAATGCAGTTCTTACTTACATTCCAACTCTTCTTAAAAAGTTCAGACAAGAAACTGGTGCTCAAAAAATTATCTTTACATGCCTTACAGACGGTGCAAGTCAAGCAGCGGATTCAACTCAAAGCTTCGGTGGATACGGTGGAAGAAAGTTCATTGTAGATAACAAACTTCTTGACACTAGCGGTGAATCAGAAACTGAAGTACTTCTTGAAAATATCAAGAAGTATTGTGAAAACACTGTAGGTTACTTCCTTACACGAGGTAGCAGACATAACTTTCAATATGCTCTTCCAACATTTAACTCAGATAAAAGAATGCCTTGGTTGGAAGTTATGGATTTAAGAAAAGAATTCTTAAAGAACAAAATCCTTCATTATAAAAACACAAAAGGTTATGGAGACTACTTTATCTTAAGATCAGATAAAGCTTCCTTAAATACAGATAATGAAGACTTTGCAGTAAGTAAAGTTGCTAAAAAAGCTGAAATTACCAGAGCTTTCAAAAAGTTCCAAAAGTCAAAGAAAGGTAACAGAATCATGGCAACTAAATTTGCTGAGGCGGTAGCCTAATGAATTGTGATATAAATGTCACAGTATTCAATAAAAATGCAAAAAAATGCAGCCAACTGCAGATTAACGGTTTACATTCCCCTCAAAATATGGTAGAATGTATACATAAAATAAAAATTGATGGAGAACTATATTATGGATTTAAATTTTGCACAAAAAGCTATCATTGAAAAATTGGTAGTAGCTAACCCTGGAAAAACTGAATTTTTTCCAAAGACTCTTGTCGCTATCGCCGATGAGAATGATATTCCTCGAAGAGAGGCATATAACATAGTACAGTCCATGCCAAAAGTTAGGCGTGGTGTTTATAACCTTTCAAGTGTAGTTTTACCTTTCATTCAGAAAGATGCTACTCCAACAGAAAAAGCAATGCCGACTTCTGTCCAATCAATTCAAAACAGCGAGATCTTTGTTCCCGCTAAAGATCAATATTATGTTCCTTGGGGAAACTATAAAGATATTGAGAACATTGTACGTTCCGGTATGTTTTACCCAGTTTACATTACTGGTCTTTCCGGTAATGGTAAAACTCTTATGGTTGAGCAAGCATGTGCTCGAACAAACACATCATATATTAGAGTTCAGATAACACCTGAAACTGATGAAGATGATCTTATCGGTGGTTTCCGATTAGTTAATGGCGAAACAGTTTTTGCCGAAGGTCCGGTTATTAAAGCCATGAAATCCGGTGCTTTACTTCTTATTGATGAGCTTGATCGTGGATCAAACAAAATCATGTGTCTTCAAGGTGTACTTGAAGGTAAACCAATCCTTATCAAAAAAACCGGTGAAGTGGTTTCACCAGCACCCGGTTTCAATGTAATTGCTACTGCAAATACAAAAGGTAAAGGATCAGACGATGGTCGATTCATTGCAGCAACAATAATTGATGAAGCTTTCCTTGAAAGGTTCACTATTACAGTTGAACAACCTTATCCTTCTATCTCAATTGAGAAAAAGATTGTGCTTAAGCACATGGAAAAATTTGGTAAATCTGATCTTCAGTTTGCTGAACTTCTTTCACAGTGGTCTGAAACAATCAGAAAAACTTTTGAAGATGACGGCATTGATGAGTTAGTCTCAACTCGTAGGCTTTGCCACATTGTTCAAACTTTCTCTATCTTTGATGATAGAATGAAAGCTATTCAACTCTGTGTAAACAGATTTGATAATGATACCAAGGAAGCTTTCCTTGATCTTTACTCTAAAGTTGATGTTTCAGTTACACCAACTGAAGAAGATATTAACCCTGATCCAGTTATTGATGATGTATTGGATCAAGCATTGGAGAATGCTGATGTATAAGTTTAATGAAGGAGCTATAATCCAAGAGCTCCAAAAATATGTCGATGATACTTATGTAGGTCATTATTCAAAAAATAAATTTCAGTCAACAGAATTTATTATTGACTGTGGCCACGGCATGGGTTTCGCATTAGGTAACGTTTTAAAGTATGCACAGCGTTACGGTAAAAAAGACGGTGCAAATAGAAAAGATCTAATGAAAATATTACATTATGCAATTATTGCAATGCATCAACATGATCTAAATCAACAAGAAAATAGTGTAGAAGAAGAACGAGCAGAATGTGATTTTTCTACAACATATTCGTATAAATACAATACAACATATAATGGAGCTAAAAGTGAAACTAAATGATGAAACACGTGAAATCTTAAAGAATTTCTCTACAATAAATGCGAACTTGGTAGTAAGGCCTGGTTCAATAATCTCAACAATGGCAGAAACAAAAACTTGTTTAGCCACTGCCACATTGGCAGAATCTTTTAATAACGAATTTGGTCTATATGACCTTAACGAGTTCCTCAGTGCTATGAGCATGTTTGACGATCCTGAACTTGACTTTGCAGACGACAACTTGTCCGTCTCCATCAAACAAGGAAGTCGATCTGTAAAGTACTTTTTGTCGGACACTACTACATTAACTTCTCCATCAAAACCTGTAGTAATGCCTAGCACTGAGGTCCAGTTCACATTAAGCGCTGATGAAATAGCGTCTATTAGGAAAGCATCAAGTGCTCTTGGTGCTTCCGATATGATTATCAGTAATGGTACTAATGGTGTAAAAATTACAGTTACCAATTCAAATGATAATACTTCAAACCAATATAATGTTGAAGTAGAGGCCTCCCAGGTTCCTTCTGAAAATTTTAAATTGATTTTATCAATTCCAAATCTTAAGATCATTCCTGGTGATTATGTGATTACCTTGTCTTCAAAACTTATATCTCATTTTAAACATACAACACGTCCGGTTGAGTATTGGATTGCTGTTGAAAAAAATTCAACTTATGGAGAATAGTATGACGGAAGAAAATCCTCAAATCGGAGTTGCTGATCTCGAAGCAGTAATTCAAATTATTGATGCATGCTCGCAAAGAGGTGCATTTAAAGGCGATGAACTTGCATCAGTTGGTAACGTAAGAAATCGTATTGATGCATTTGTGAAATCAAATAAGCCAGCAGAAAAAGTTGATGAAGATCAACCTGAATTACCATTGGAGGAAAAGAATGAAAGTGGGTAATCAACTACTTTTAGCTGCGAAGAAACAAGCTGAAGGTGAGCTTGCAGTACACAAAGCAAATGTAATGGTATACCAAACAATGCCAGCTGGTATCGGTGAACACAGCGATGTTACAGAAGCAATAATTGCTGAATTAGATAAGATGGCTATGGCACATGATAGACTCGAAATGATAAATACTTATTTCGGAGGAGCAATAGAAAATGAATAGAATAGTAGCATTATGTCTACTTCTTGCAGCGTGTTCGCCAGCTCATGCGCAAGATAACGTTAGGCTTAATGCTCAAGTACATCATCATTTTAAAACGATCTATACACAAGATCCTTATAAAGTTCAAGTGTGTAGAGATAAAGTTATATCTGGTGACAAAACTGGTGACACATTAGGTGGTGCAATCCTAGGTGGTTTAATAGGAAAAGCACTTACCGGCAATGACGATGGCGCTAAGATAGGTGCACTATTTGGCGGAATCGTTGGGCATGACAAAAGTAACGCACAAGGCGGTACAGCAAGAGTATGCCAATATGAAACACGATATAAAGAGCAAGCACAAACTGTTTACTCTCACTCAACAATCACTTGGCGAATGAATGGAAGGACATACCGACTAAACTTTCAAAAGTGATTATATTATTACATTATGGAGAAATTGAATGACTGATTTTTTATGGGTTGAAAAATATCGCCCACGTACAATACAAGAATGTGTGCTACCAAAGCGTATGAAAGATACCTTTGCTAGCATCAGAGATACTGGTGAACTTCAGAATATGATGTTAACCGGTACTGCAGGTGTAGGAAAGACCACGGTTGCCCGAGCCCTTTGTAATGAACTTGAACTCGATTATATAATTGTGAATGGTTCTGAAGAAGGCAATATTGATACACTTCGAACTAAAATAAAACAATTTGCGTCAACCGTATCCCTTCAGGGTGGTTATAAGGTTGTTATACTTGATGAAGCAGATTATCTAAATGCTCAATCAACTCAACCTGCTTTACGTGGATTTATCGAAGAGTTTTCTCAAAACTGTAGGTTTATCCTCACCTGCAACTTTAAAAACAGAATCATAGAACCATTACACTCAAGGTGTAGTGTATATGATTTTTATGTTGCTCCTAATGAGCAACCTCAGATACTTGCCGACTTTATGGATAGAGTATCTGATATTCTTACTCAAGAAAATATTACATTTGACAAGAAAGTACTGGCTGAACTTATCATGAAGTATCGGCCTGATTTTCGTCGTGTAATAAATGAACTTCAAAGGTATTCTGTATCAGGCACTATTGATACAGGTGTCTTGGCTAATATGTCTGATGAAAGTTTCAATTCACTAGTAAGTTCTTTAAAGGATAAAAACTTTAAAGAAATGCGTAAATGGGTAGCGAGTAATATTGATTTGGAACCATCCGTAATCTTTCGTAAAATATATGATACAATGATGGAAAACATACAACCACAATCTATTCCACAAGTAGTTCTTATCTTAGCTGACTATCAATATAAGAATGCATTTGTCGCGGATCATGAATTAAATGTCGTAGCATGTATGACTGAAATCATGGCAAGTGCGGAGTGGAAATAATGGGTAATTTCATTATAAGATCTGCTTGGTTTATTTTAGTTTTAACATTTTTATTCTGGGATGTAGATGGCACGACAATATTTGAAAGTATTGTTGCTGCTACTATAAATATATTACAATGAATCCATTCCAATATTTAAGTGCTATTAATGACACGAAACAGGATATTATGGTCGACGATATATCAGAAAAGCAATACAATGCTTTTATGGTTAATCGTGGCTTATCCTATTTTTACGATACTGTGCTACTTGCCAATGAGATGAATCAACGTGCTCATGTTGACAACCGTCTTCAATTTGATTTTTTTATAAATACTATAAGAAAAAAGAAAAGATTTAGCAAATGGATGAAAGCTAAAGAAGAAGATAACATTAAGGTTGTCAAAGAGTATTATGGTTATAGCAACGAAAAAGCACGCCAAGCTTTGACAATACTAAATGATGATAATATTGAACAGTTAAAAGCAAAGGTGTATAAAGGTGGAACAAGAAAATAATGAGAGTTGTGAGTGGACTCCGGCTATGATGCTGGAAGTAACACTTAACACACCGGATGATTTCTTAAAAGTAAGAGAAACACTAACAAGAATTGGTGTAGCATCTCGTAAAGACAACACACTTTACCAATCCTGTCACATACTTCATAAACAAGGTCGTTATTTTATTACGCATTTTAAAGAGCTCTTTTTACTTGATGGTAAACCATCTAATCTTACAGTGAATGATGTTCAAAGGCGTAATACAGTTGCAACTCTGTTATCTGATTGGGGTCTTATATCTTTTATTGATGAAAAGCAAGCAGAAGATAAAGCACCATTAAGACAAATAAAGATCATATCTTTTAAGGATAAAGATGCATGGAATCTTTCACCGAAGTATAATATAGGTAATGGTAAAGCTTAATGCCCTGGCCCAGAAAAAACAGACCTCCAAAAGGTCGTAGAAAAATTGGGTCAGCTCAAAGAAAAAATAGAAATAAACGTAAAAACAAGAAGTAAACTTGTATAAATAACATTGAGTGCCGGATTAACCGGGCTCAATATTAACCCTTGCTAGTTATAGGAGGAAAAAATGACTGGTACTTTTATGTTCCCACGGAACGCTTTCTTAGGTTTCGACCACATCTTTGATGAACTCGAAAAAATCACAAATCACGCAAATGATTCATATCCACCTCATAATGTAATTAAACATGATAGTGGTAAGTATGATATTGAACTGGCAATTGCTGGATTCTCTAAAGATGACATTGACATTGAAGTCAAGGATCATGTGTTAACGATTAAAGGTGAACGAGGACCTCGAAGAACTCAAGATGCCTATGTACACAAAGGCATTTCCGGTCGGAAGTTTATGAAATCGTTTAGGCTATCTGAGTACGCAGAAGTCACTGGAGCTGATATGACGGATGGAATACTTACTGTCTCTATAGAAGTAATTCTACCTGAAGAAAAGCGTCCTCGTAAAATCAACATTGGTAAAAACGAGGAAACAAATGACAGCAATAACTCTAAGTCTGAGTTACTCACAGAGAATAGTTGAACTTCTCTGGAGTGGCTTAAAAAATACTTTTAAATCAATAGCACTAGGTATAATCTTGTCTCGACAAACGCAAGCTAATACTTATATTGTTAAGGAACTTATGAAATCTGGAGAGTATAAGAAAGGTCATAGCGAAGGTTATCTTTTGCATGAACTTAATCAAAAGACTCTTCAAAGGCTAAAGGATGAATGGAATGTTAAGTAAATTTTTAAAATGGCTATTCAATAATCCTAGCATACATGAGCAAATCCTTGCTAATGCTACTGACCTTGCAGATCTCGAGCGTAAACAACGCGCTCTTGTAAGAAAAGGTATCTATCTTTAATCAAAAATGCCGGCGCAAGTCGGCATTTTTTTGTTTACTTTCGCTGAAAAGTGTGGTATAATATATTTTTATTATGGAGTTTATGAATTGAAATTTTACACTTGTGTTAATCGCTATGGCAAAAACCTACTTTATCGTGGTTATGAAAACGGCCAAGCAATACAAAAGACAATCCCCTTCGAACCAACATTATATGAATTAGCTAGTCGTAAAACTGACATTATGAGTCTTGACGGCAAGTTCTTGCAACCTAAATCTTTTCATTCAATGAAAGATGCTAAAGAACATATAGCATTCCAAGCTCTCCCTGGTGGTTCACCCTTATATGGAAATAAGAATTATGTAAATCAGTATCTGACTGAAACATTTCGAAATGAAATAGAATTTGATAGAGATAAAATTAATGTAACTACAATTGATATTGAGGTTGCATCTGATGATGGTTTTCCTCATCCTGATCAGGCAGCACATCCTGTTATTTCAATTACAACTAAAAACAATATAGACAACACTTACTATGTGTGGGGTCTTGGTGACTATGATGTATCTTCAGGATATATGCAAGAAAACAGAGTTGTATATGAAAAATGTTCAAATGAAATAGAACTTCTCAGTAAGTTTCTAGTATTTTGGAATAGAAATACACCTGATGTTGTAACAGGCTGGAATAGCGAAGGATTTGATATTCCATACTTGGTGCATCGTATCTCAAATGTTATGGGATCAGGTCAAGAAAAGTTACTTTCACCTTGGAAACTAGTTGATAAAAGAATTTATAGTTTCAAAGGTATGGACCAAGTAACATACGAAATGACTGGAATTAGTCATTTAGATTATATGCAACTATTTAAAAAGTTTGCATATAGCTATGGACCACAAGAATCATATGCTCTTAATAATATTGCTAATGTAGTTCTTGGTGAAAAGAAAATGTCATATGAAGAACATAGCAATCTTCATACATTATACTTAAATGATCATCAAAAGTTTATTGATTATAATATCCGTGATGTTGAATTGGTTGATCGTATTGAAGATAAGATGGGTCTTATTACATTGGTCATGACTATAGCTTATAAAGCTGGTGTAAACTATAAAGACACATTTGGTACTACATCAATGTGGGATACAATCATTTATCGTAAACTGATGAATGCCAGCACAATGGTAGTTCCACCTCTTGATCAGGTAAAAGGTGACCCATACTTTATGCCTAACTCTGATTATCATAAAAAGCAAGCTACTAAAAGTCCAAACGCTCAAGGTTCAACTGCAGAAAGTGAAGTTAAAGCTTCAGGTTTTGCAGGTGGTTTTGTTAAAGAACCTCAGATCGGTATGCACAAATGGATTGCATCATTTGATCTCAACTCACTATATCCAAACATTATTGTTCAATGGAATATGTCACCTGAAACTATTCTTGATGAAATTACACCAAACATACATCCTGATAGAATACTAGAAAAAGGTATTGAACCTCCAGGTGATTATTGTTTGTCAGGTAATGGTGTACGTTTTAACAATAAACGCAGAGGTATTATTCCTAGTCTTATTGTTGATCTGTATGCAGAACGTAGTGAAATCAAACAAGACATGCTTAAAGCTAAACAACAAATTGAAAAGTTTGATAAGTCTGATAAGCAAGGTGTTTATAAATTAGAAAAACAAATTGCTACTCTTGAAAATAAACAGCTTGCAATTAAAATTATGATGAATAGTTTGTATGGTGCTATGGGCAATAAGTACTACAAATATTTTGATTTAAGAATGGCTGAAGCTATTACACTTACTGGCCAAACCTGTATCCGATGGGCAGAAAGAGATGTCAATAAAGAACTTAATAAAATACTTGAAACTGATGAAGACTATGTAGTTGCAATTGATACTGATTCTCTTTATGTTAACTTTGGTCCATTAGTTGAAAAGTTTAAACCTGATAATCCAGTTGATTACATCCAAACAATATGTCAAGATTATTTTGAACCTGCTATAGCAAAGTCATATAATAAACTACATCAGTTGTTTAACAGCTATGATAATCGTATGGAAATGGGTAGAGAAGCAATTGCTGATGTAGGAATATGGACTGCTAAAAAACGATATATACTTAACGTACATGATAATGAAGGTGTAAGGTATGCTGAACCAAAACTCAAGATCATGGGTATTGAAGCAATCAAGTCAAGTACACCTGCAGAATGTAGAAAAGCACTAAAAGAAATGTTTAAGATTATTATGAAAGGTTCTGAATCAGAAACTCAAACGGCTATTGCACAGTTTAAAAATCATTTCTTAAATCTTCCACCAGAAGAAGTATCATTTCCAAGAAGTGTTAATGATATAAAGAAGTGGCAAGATAGACGTGATGTTTACAAGAAAGGTACACCTATTCATGTTCGTGGTGCTATACTTCATAATCATTATGTAAAGCAAGGTCAGCTTGATAAAAAATATCCTATGATTGGTAACGGTGAAAAGATCAAGTTTTGTTATCTTAAAATGCCAAATCCAATTAAAGAAAATGTAATATCATTTAAAGATTATCTGCCTAATGAATTACAGCTTCATAAATATATCAACAAAGAAATACAATTTGAAAAAACATTCCTTGATGCTATACAACCTATACTTGATGCGGTTGGTTGGGAAGCTGAGGAACGAGCAACATTGGAGGCATTTTTTGCATGATAAATTACGTATTTGATGTAGATGGAACTTTAACACCGAGTAGAGGACAGATGAATCAAGAGTTCAAAGACTTTTTTCTAGACTTTGCTTTTCAGAATGAAGTTTATCTAGTAACTGGTAGTGATCACTTTAAGACCGTGGAACAAGTCGGTGCTGAAGTAACCGAAAGAGTCAATGCAGTATATAACTGTTCCGGAAATAGTGTGTGGTCAAAAGGACAAGAAATTATAAAATCTGAATGGAAAATGGATGATGATGTTTATGACTGGTTAGGTCAAAAACTACAAGCAAGTCCTTTTAATTGTAGAACTGGAAATCATATAGAAGAAAGAACTGGTCTTGTAAACTTTAGCGTTGTAGGAAGAAATGCAACCATAGGTGAGAGAAAGATGTATGTTGAGTATGATAATGATACCGATGAAAGAAAACACATTGCAGATGAATTTAATGAGAAGTTCTTTCCTAAAAAGTTAGTTGCTCAAGTGGCAGGAGAAACAGGACTTGACATAATGGAAATAGGTTCTGATAAAGGTCAGATTGTTAAGTATATCCAAGAACCTATACATTTCTTTGGAGATAAAATGCAAAGAGGCGGCAATGATTATCCTTTAAGGATCATGCTTGGTAAAGATTCAGAATGGACAGAAGTAAGCAGTTGGAAAGATACTTTTGAAATACTGAAAAAAAAGGTGTACAACTGATGAAAAATTTGGTATAATAGTACTATGAGAAACCCCACAGAATCAGAAGCACTGTTTATGATGGTTGTCATTTTAATCGGTGGTACATTAATAATAAACATAGTAATAGGAGCTTTTATATGAGTACAAATTGGGTAAAAGATATTAATGAAATGCACAAGAAATTTGGTGTGCATGATTGGATGAAGAATGAACTTGAAAATAACGAATGGTCTCGTCTTCAAAAGTTTTTAAACTTTAGAATGAAAATGGTTCAAGAAGAAGTCGATGAAACTAATGAAGCGATAGAACATAAAGATCCTGAAGAAATAGTTGATGGTCTAATTGACATGTGTGTATTTGCAATTGGTACATTAGATGCTTTTGGAATTGATGCTAACAAAGCATGGGATCAAATATATAATGCTAATATGATGAAAGAAGTTGGAGTGAAAGAAGGAAGACCAAATCCATTAGGTTTACCAGATTTAGTTAAACCTGATAATTGGGAAAACCCTTCTCATGAAGGAAACCATGGAAGTTTACATAACGCACTTTAAAAGTGTATGGGATAATAAAACAGATAACTTTACTCAGTTAAAAAACTTTATGAAGTTTGAACAAGCTTTGTATGGTTTATCTGTCGTTCCACGCAAAGATAAATTATCTGCAACACTAATATCACCTGCTGTTTATAAAAAAGAAAGTACTCGTTCTAATAGTAATGTAATTAAATGGTCAGCATGGTGTGCAGTTGATGTTGATGAATATAAACCAAACGGTGATTTGAAGGATGATCTTATAAGTCGTTTTTCAAATCATTATTTCGTTTGTTACTCAACTGCCAGTTCTACAGAAGAACAACCGAAGTTTAGGTTAATCTTTCCTCTTACAGATGAAATAACGAGTGATAATATACCTAAGTTCTGGCATGCACTAAACAATGAGCTTGGTGATCTTGCAGATCGTCAAACAAAAGATTTGTCTCGTATGTATTACGTACCCGGCAAATACGAAGGTGCAAACAATTTTATATTTTCAAATTGTTTAGGTGAGTATATTAATCCAAGAAGTCTCATGGAAAAACACCCATATATAGAACCAAAGGCAACTAATTTCTTTGATAAGTTGCCAAAAGAAATACAAGATCAGATTATTGAACATAGAAAATCTAAGTCTTCAAATCAAAATTATACTTGGACAGGATACCGTGATTGTGAGTTTGTAAGTAAAGAGTTGGTTACTGAGTATATGAATCTAAATACATCAGGTTGGTATCATACAATGTATAGGATTATGGTTTCAATAGCAGCAAATGCTGTAAGAAAAGAATATCCGATAACACCTACTGAAATAGCAACTTTATGTAAAGATCTTGATAATGATACCGGCCAATGGTATGACAACCGGCCTCTTGAAAAAGAAGCTGAAAGAGCAATTGAATTCGTTTATAGGAGCATATAATGGATGTAGAAGAAAAAGAAGTGTTACACAAATTTTGGAGTGATGATCGAAAGAAAATGGCGCACGTTCTTTACGACAAAGAATTTGGAGGTTATGTTGTAAGAATGTATGAAGAAATAGAAGGCGGTTATCGTAAAGTTAAATCAGTTCCAATGATATCACAACCAGGAAGCATAGTGCACAGCGAGCAGTATGCAGAAAATTGTGCTGAAAATTGGGTATTAGGATATATGGAATGAAAGTTAATATAAAAGACATAGGCGGAGATATAGTTAAGAATGATGAAACTTATTTGTTAAAAGATAATAAGTTTTTAAAAAATTTAGTATTAAGTAGCACAGACTTAAAACCAAACATGAGCACAAGAGGGCATAAGCACCAAGGACAAGAAGAAGTTTATCTTTTTATCAAAGGAAGTGGTACTATGGAAATTGATAATAATAAATTCTTTGTTGATGAAGGTGATGTTGTTCTTATAGAGGATGGTGTTTTTCATAGAGTACATGCAGAAGAAAACGGTTGTTATTTTGTATGTGTATTTGATGGACAAAGATATGATCATGCGGCGGTACTAGGATATGACTAATAGAGTAGGTTTTACATGTAGCACATTTGATCTCCTGCACGCGGGTCACGTGCAGATGCTACGCGAAGCAAAAGGACAGTGTGATTATCTTATTTGTGGATTGCAGATTGATCCAAGCATTGATAGACCTACAAAGAATTCACCAATTCAAACTGTAGTTGAAAGATATGCTCAACTCAAAGCCGTAACATATGTTGATGAGATTATACCTTATGCAACTGAAAGAGATCTTGAAGATATCTTATCCATGTATGAGATAGATATAAGAATCCTTGGTGTAGAATATAAAGATAAAGAATTCACAGGTAGAAAAATATGTGCATCTCGAGGCATTGAACTACATTACAACAAACGTGATCATAGGTTTAGTACTTCTGACCTGAGAACTAGAGTTTCAAGAGAAACAATCATTGAAAATAAAGATGCAGTAAGATGAAATTAATGGTGTACATTCCATTGAAAATTTGGTATAATAGTAGCATAAGGAGTAATTATGGTAAAAATTGATAGAAAAGAATCAGTTAATGTTTTGAATGAATGTGTTGAATTACAACTTAAAAAGTCAAAAGATTATCAAAGTGATGAATCAAGTGTTCTTCAAGCAATGCATTATCGCCGTGGTGTTGATACAATACATGACATTATTATTGGTAAACTCATGCGTGCAACTTCATTACTTGAAGCTGGTAATAATCCAAACTTTGAATCACTTGAAGATACGTATAAAGATATGATTAACTATGCATCATTTGCAGTATCGTATATGCGTGGTAAAATGGATGGTCAAGATCCCAATAGAGATATGTTTAATAAGGCAAAGAAATGATGTTAACAATGTGTGTAAAAGATATTAGAAATTATTTTATTAGTGAGTTGTCTGATGCACAAAACGGTGAAGAAGGTATCTATGAAATAGACCGTAGTGGTCAAAAAACTATTGAAATGATTGCAGCTTCATTCTTGGCCGATGAGCCTGCAATCTTTGGTACTCCAAGTAAAGAGTATATTAAGAATGAAATAAAGTGGTATGAATCACAATCAACTAACATTTATGATATTAATCCTGATGCAGAACCACCAGAAGCTTGGCGTTATTCTGCAAACCAAAGCGGTGAGATTAATTCAAACTATGGCCATTTAATTTTTAGTGATAAATATTATAATCAGTTTGATAGAGTTGTAAATGAACTCAACACAAATCCTGATGGCCGTAGGTCAACAATGGTTTATAATCGTCCAAGTATCTGGACTGAATATAATGAAAACGGTAAGAATGATTTTATTTGTACAAATGCTGTAACATACTACATTCGTAATGATGAACTTCAAGCAGTTGTACAAATGAGATCTAATGATGTTATCTTTGGTTATAAGAATGATTATGCTTGGCAAAGATATGTAATGGATAAAATCTCAAAGAAACTTGGTATTCAATCAGGCTTTATGCATTGGCAAGTTCAAAACTTGCATGTTTATGAAAGGCATTTTCATCTTGTCAAATAAATGGGATATAAGATATTTGCAGCTCGCTGAATTAGTATCAACGTGGTCAAAAGATCCTACATCTAAAATTGGTGCAGTAGCAGTTGGCGATAAAGGTCAAGTGCTAGCACAGGGTTATAATGGTTTTCCTAGAGGAATGGACGATAACGAATTGTATTATGCAAATCGAGCAATAAAACATAATCGTGTTGTCCATGCCGAAATGAACGCTATATATAATGCATCATACAATGGTGTGTCACTTGATGATTCAACAATGTATGTGTATGGTTTACCTACTTGCAGTAAGTGCTCTTTAGGAGTTATACAGGTAGGAGTTAAGAAAGTAGTTATGCCAGAACAGGATATTCCTGAAAGATGGCAAGACTCTTGGAGTTTAACAAAATCAATGTTTGAGGAAGCAGGAGTAGAATACTCCTTTATAAATTATGAAAAAGATCGTGATAGTTGGATTGAATCCAGGTAACACCCCACTACATAAATTAAAAAACGGATCGCCTACGTTAAATCGTTTGGCGAAATGGTGCGATGAGTTAGGAATTCAATATTATTCTTTCTTAAACTGTATTGATAACGCTGGTGATTATAATCAGCTTAAAGCAAATTATGAACAACTTAAAGAAGCAACAAAAGAATATGATAAGGTTATTGCCTTAGGCAACTATGCAAGCGTCTGTCTCAAAAAAATCAAGGTTGAACATCATAAGATGCCACACCCAAGTCCCCGAAACAGAAAATTCAATGACAAAACATTTGAACCTAAAGTCGTTGAAGAATGCAGAAAGTATTTAAAACAATGAACTATAAAATTTATATTATCGCTTTAGCATGTTTAGCAGGAGCATTATGGGGATTATCTCCCTGGCATCCTGCAAAAGCAGATACAATAGCATGGAAAAACAAACCTGTAAAATGTGCACCGGCGCATAAGGTAGTAGAAGTAATGCAATCAAAAGGTGAACATCCAGTTATTTGGATGGATGGCTTTGCAGAACTTCCAGAAAAAATAGCAAAATCAAAATATGTGATATCACTTAATCGTGATACATTTACATGGACAGTTATAGAATTTATGAATCCTACAGATGAAGGTGCATGGGCAGATGCATGTGTTCTTGGATTCGGTAGAGGTGTCATAAATATGAATCTAATAAACAAAGGAATACAACTATGAATAGAAGCATGATGTTAAATCATTATAGACATTTATTGATGGAAGTCGGAGAATTGAAATCACGTCTACAACCCCATGATACTGGGCACATACATACTACTATAAATGTTTTAGAAGAAAGAATTGAAGAACTACACAAACAGTTGGAGAAAGGGAGAATAACAGAGTAATGGCAAAAAGAGTTGATTTAAGAGGACTACAAGTTAGACACGCAGTAGACAGACGAATGATTAAAGACTGCATTCGTAACTACGGCGATTTCGAACTAAATGAAGATACTGTAGTACTCGATTTGGGATGTAACATTGGTGGATTCCAATATTGGTTAAAAGATTCACCTATCAAACAATATGTTGGTGTAGATGCATTTGAAGATAACATACGATTTTATAGAGAAAACAATCTTCCAGATAGACCAAACTTTGAATTGTTTCATGGTGCAGCAACTACTTCTGATGAAGAAACACATTCGTTTTATGTGTATGAAGATGATGCACTTGGTAGTTCAAACGGTCAGTCAAATCCAAGTAAAAGACAAAGAGTAAAAAGAACTAAAGAATTAAAAGTTCCTAACTTTAATATTGATAAGCTTATTGAAAAATATCAACCAACTATTTTAAAGATGGATATTAAGGGAACCGAAATGTTGTGGATGGCAAAGAATGAAGGTAAGATGCCAAGTTGTGTAAAACAATGGTTTGCAGAAATTTATGGAAAGAAACCTTCAGAAAAATATGATGCTGAGTTCTGGCCTATTCAGAAACAACAAGGTTTTGAATTGACTTTCATCTTTCCAACAGAAAGATTCATAGGCCATGGAGATGTTTATAACCTTCCTAACTTAGGAAAACCAAACGTCAACGCAGCATTATATGATTTAAATGTTTTGATAAGTAGGAGTGCATAATGAAGATTGGA
>CETE01153665.1_pt1 | contig 24514 bp, 30 predicted proteins | sample 531241 | NCBI WGS metagenome assembly CETE01 (sample SAMEA2622336, study PRJEB7988) | marine metagenome | biome: marine biome (ENVO:00000447); feature: deep chlorophyll maximum layer (ENVO:xxxxxxxx); material: "saline water (ENVO:00002010), including plankton (ENVO:xxxxxxxx)" | depth 30 m
TTTAGTCTTTGTTTTTTACTACTACTCCTCCTAGCACTCATCACTGTATTATATATATTATATATATAATTATTATTTTTAAATTTGATATTAATCTACATCATCAATATTAACAGAACTATTCATATCAGGCATTCCATTAGGCATTCCATTAGGCATTTCCGACTGCATATTAGCCGTAAGTTTTTCTTGAAGTGGTTTCATTTTTTCTTGTAGCTCTTTTGTTCTAGATTCATATTCCTCTTTGGAGGCCATTTGATTAGAATCAAGCCATTTTGTGTTTTCTTCAATTACATTTTCTAATTCAGTTTTTAATTCAGGTTCAATAACAGACGATAATTTTTCATCACTTATTGTAGATTTCATTTGATAAACTAATCCTTCATAATTATTACGAGCATCAATAATTTCTTTTGCTTTTTCATCATCTTCTTTAAATTGTTCTGCATCAGCGAGCATTTTTTCAATATCTTCTTTAGAAAGACGTCCTTTATCATTTGTTACTTTTATTTCATCTGATTTTCCCGTTGATTTTTCGACTGCAGAAACAGTAAGAATACCATTTGCATCTAAGTCATAAGAAATTTCAATTTGAGGAACGCCACGAGGCATAGGCGGAATACCTTGTAATGTAAATTCTCCTAATTTATTATTATCTTTTGTAAATTGTCTTTCACCTTCAAATACTTGAACTGTTACTGCAGGTTGATTATCAGCATATGTACTAAAAGTTTGTGATTTTTTAGTAGGAATAGTAGAATTACGCTCAATAATTTTAGTCATAACACCACCACTAGTTTCAACACCTAATGATAAAGGTGCTACATCAAGAAGAAGTAGATCTTCAATTTTAGAATCTTTAACTCCAGAAAGTAGGGCGGCTTGCACAGCAGCACCATATGCGACTGCTTCATCTGGATTAATTGATTTATTGAGGGCTTTTCCATTAAAAAAATCAGTTAGTTGATTTTGAATTTTAGGAATACGCGTAGAACCTCCTACTAATACTACTTCATGGATGGCAGATTTACTAATGTTAGAATCTTTAATTACTTTTTCAACAGGTTCAAAAGTTTTGCGAAATAAATCACCACATAATTCTTCAAATCTTGCTCGAGTAATGTTACTAGTATAATCAATTCCTTCAAATAAACTATCAATTTCAATAGTTGCCTGAGTAGAAGAAGATAATGTTTTTTTTAGATTTTCGCAAGCACTTCTTAATCTTCTTAAAGAACGTTTATTTTGTGTAATATCTTTTTTATGTTTTCTCTTAAAATCTTGTGTAAAATGTTGAACAAGTCGAGTATCAAAATCTTCACCCCCTAATCTAGTATCACCTGCTGTCGCTTTTACTTCAAATACTCCATCTTCAATACTAAGAAGAGTTACATCAAATGTTCCTCCTCCTAAATCATAAATAAGAATATTTCTTTCTTCAACTACATCTTTTTTATTATCTAATCCATAGGAAATAGCTGCTGCTGTTGGTTCATTTATAATTCTTAATACATTTAGACCAGCAATAGCACCTGCATCTTTAGTAGATTGTCTTTGAGAGTCATTAAAATATGCAGGAACAGTAATAACTGCACTATCTACTGTTTCACCTAAATATGCTTCAGCTATTTCTTTCATTTTAACTAAAATCATAGATGATATTTCTTCAGGTTGAAAGTGTTTTTCTTCATTTTTATACATTGCTGTAATAATAGGTTTATTATTTTTGTCAATAACATTAAATGGTAAATGTTTAATATCATTTTGAGTTGATGGGTCATTAAAATTTCTACCAATAAGACGTTTTGCATCAAAAATTGTATTTTCTGGATTTTGAGAAGATTGATTTTTTGCGGCATTTCCGATTAACCTATCTGTTTCAGTAAAAGCAACATAAGAAGGAGTGGTTCTCATTCCTTGGTCATTGGCTATAATTTCACATTGTTGGTTTTTCCATACACCTACACAAGAATATGTTGTTCCTAAATCTATACCAATAGCTACCATAATAATAATTTATTCATAATTTGTTTTTAAATACATTAAATATATTTAAATATAAATTATATAAATATGTATATGAGTGATATTATATCAGATACTTTATCATTTGAAGATTTGGTAAGAATAGTAAATTCACTTAATTCCAAAATAAATGAATTGGAAAGAAAAATTAATATTTTAGAAAGTAATTCTCTTATTAGTGATTATGATAATGAAGTAATTATAGATGATAATGTATTTAGAACTATTCCAGTAAATGCTCCTCAAATAACTAGACAAAATGCTTTTAGTTTATTGCTTTAATATTATGTTTTAAATTTTTTTAAAATTGAAGAAAAATATCTTTTTCATAAATTGATTAATGCTAACTATGTTAGAAAAAAAAAATGTATATGATGTCTATCAAGAAATAGCAGAACATTTTGATGTTACTAGAGTTAATAAATGGACTTGGGTTGAAGATTATTTAAATAAATTAAAACCTAATTCTTTGGTATTAGATTTAGGTTGTGGTAATGGTAGAAATATGAATCATGATAATATTAGATTTATTGGTGTCGATAATTGTGATAATTTTGTTAAAATTTGTAATGATAAAGGTTTAAATGTTATTAATTCTAATATTACCAAAGTAAATATGGAAAATGAAAAAGTAGATTCAATAATTTGTATTGCGGTATTTCATCATTTATCTACATTTGAAAATAGGGTTAAAGCATTATCAGAGATGAAGAGATTACTTAAACCCGGAGGTAAAATTTTACTATCTGTTTGGTCGATTAATCAGCCATATAAAACAAGAAGAAAATTTAATAGTTATGGTAATAATATTGTCTTATGGAATTCTTATGGTAAGGTATATGAGAGATATTATTATATTTTCAAGATAAATGAAATAAAAAGTTTATTTCGATTAGTTGGATTATCATGTTTAAGTCATGAATATAGTTGTGGAAATGAAGTTTTTACATTGCTGCGTATGTAATAAAAATAAAAATTATATTTGATAAATATAATTTTTAAATCGGTGTTTTAAATTTCCAAAGGTATAAAATATATTAATTATATTAATTATATTAATATCTTAATATCTTATTTAATGTAGGAAATTCTTTATATAAATCTCTATAAAAACTAATTTATTTCATAATTGTATTATAAATTAACCTATATTTTAATAAATTTTTTTTTTGTTGTGTATTATTATAAAATGGGTGGACAAGGCGACCTAGCTAATCTTGGTGCTGGAGAACAAGAAGCCCTTGTTTCAGCGCGTCTTGGTGATATAAGAAAAAAAGTTAATGCTGAATCATGGTCTAATAATATGGAACAATTAATTTCTGATTGGGGAGAAAAGGCCGCAGGTTTAAGATATATGCATGGACATTCAGGCGGTAAATGGAAAAAATTTTCAAATAATTTAGCAATAGCAAGCATTGTAGTAACTAGTGTTGCTTCTACTATTTCATTAGTAGCTACTAGTGTAGAAGACGAAGAAACAAAAAATGGAATATTATTAGGTGTTGGTGGTGTAGGATTAATTTCAGCATTACTTCAATCATTTAAAAAATTCTATAATGCAGAAGAAAAAGCTGCTGACCATTCCTCAGTAGCAAAACAATTTGGTTCATTTTATAGATATATTACATTACAAATGAATATGTCTAGAGAAGATCGCGATCCTTCCGATGTTTTATGTGCATATGCATTAAAAGAATATGAAAGATTACAACAAGAATCTCCACCTCTTTCGGGTGATTCTATAAAATCATTTAAAGCAAAATTCTCAAATGGTGAGCAAGCGGTTCCAGATGTTGCAGAAGATAAATTTGTAATTCATATAACTAGACCTAATGAAGAAGTTAATTTTATCAAAGAAACTAATAATAATATTTAAGTAGCATAATCACTATAAATATTATGAGAATAAAGTAATAATTAAAGTTAATTTTCTTTAATTAATCTAGTATTATTTATTTTTACTTCTAATGTAAATGTGAAGTCCTCATTTATATTAGTATTTACAATATTTCCATAATAATCTATGATTTTTATATTAAAATTAAGAAGATTAATAGTTCCATTATAGTATCTTGTGTGATCATTTCGAGTATCGGTGATTGAATATGTTTCATTTATATAATGGTTTGTTTTTGGAGTTCCTAAAGTGCTGTTAATTTTAGCAAGGATTTTTTGTGTAGACATATTATTATTTAAAAATAGTTTATGTGTCTCAACAATATTAGATTGATATTCATCTAAGCAAAAAAATAATTCTGTATTACCTTTGTTTGAAAAACTGAAAGGTGAAATTATTTTTGTATTTAATGAACTTTCACTATTATTTTTATTAAAAGAAGTATAAAATGATGATTTTTTATTAAAATCAAAACCTAAAATACTTGCTAATGAATAATGTTTTGTATAATTTGTTTTGAAATCAACTGAAAAGTATAAAAAAGATTCATCGGAACTGGGTATGTTAATAAAATAATTACTGGATAATTCAAATAATATTTTTTTTGAGTTTTCATTAATTGAAAAATGAATATTTTTTAGAAAACTAATATCTGTTGATGAATTATTGAAATATGTATTATTTAAATAATTTTCAAGACTTTTTGGATCATCATAATATCCATCTTCAATTACTATTGAATTTGAAAAATCACAAATAGTTAAACCATTTTGTTTAGAAAATTTTTTAATAATAAAAGTATTATTTAATTTAAATGAACTAATTAAATATGGTTTTTTTATGTTAATAGATGCTAATTTGATTCTACTTATATTATTTATTGGATTTGATAATATAAAATTACTATCTGTTGGTGGTACAGGATTATCTAGTAGTGTATTATTTTTTGACCTAAATAATGTATTAAAATGTAAATAATTATAGATATTATAATTTTCAACATCTTTTTTATTTTGCTTAATTAAATCATATATATTGTAACTATTATTTTCTACTCTCAATAAATCATCATTATCATCATTATAATCATTATCATCATTATCATCATTATCATCATTATCATTATTATAATTATCTATATTATCATTATTTATATTATCCATACTTTCAATAATATTACCATAATCAGGTAATATATTGGTGTTATGATTTTCATTATATAAATCTAATAATTTGTTTTGAATATTATTAAAAAATTCACTAATTATTTCATTATCTTTAAAATACTTATTATTTAAAAAATTTATAGTATTGATTACATCATCTTTGGTATAATCATTTGGTAATTTTAATATTTTTTCCAATTCATCTTTACTATAATAATCTATATTTGTGTTTATATTTGGATTCATAATTATATAAATAAATACATTTATTTATTAAATCTAAATTTTATATAATCATTTAAAATTTTAAAATAGTTCAATTCTTTATTATTTTTTATATGTTTTGGTATAATTTGTATACCATGTCCTCTTTTGCAATGAAATGCTGATTTAAATATTAGTTCTTCTAGTTTTTTAATAATAATTACTTCGTAGCTAGTAAATTCATTTTTATCAATTCTATATTTTGATTTGTAAGTATATCTATTATAGTTTCTATCCCCATAAATTTTGTATTTTTCTTTTAAATAAAGTTTATTTTTAATTAAACCAATACCTTCTATATTATTTATGGAATTGTTCATTTCTAAAACAATTAATTTTTCATTGGGTAATATATTTTCACTTATTTTGACAGGTGAAGAATAAATGCAAACAATATTATTATTTTCTCTAAATTTTTTATTTTCCATGTAAGTTTCATTATTAAAACGTGTAACTAATATTTCCATTTTACATTGTTTAATTTTACTGCAAAAATTTATTCAATTTTTAAAAATATAAAAAAAACTGTTATGATTATATTTTTAGTATAAAGTTTCTATATTATTTTTTAAATAATATACTCCTAATTTTATAGTTGTTGTATTTTTTATTTCATTTTTAATAATATCAATTTTTTCATCTTCTTTAAAATCATCAAGAATTTTATTGTTAATGGAATAAATAAATTTGTATTTAATTATCTCTCTATATATTTCATTTAGATTTGAATTATTCATATCTTTTACATGATTAATAATAATATATCCACCTTCGTTTGAAATATTTAAATTTAGAGATTCATTTATTATCGGTAATTCTAAATATAAAAAATTTTTATCTTGAATATAATTTATTTCGTTAATAACTTTTTGAATATTACCTTCACTATCTTGAAATAAATCTAGAATTATATTTTCAATACTCCCGGATGGATAATTATTTTTGTATTTTTCTTTCATTTGTCTACGAATTTCAGTTTTTAAATCTTTTAAATTATCTTTATAAAATAAACTTACTACTTCATGAATATTTGATTTTTTTAAACATAATATTTTATTGTATTTTAAATATTGTTTGTATTCATTTTTTAAGTATTCTAATAATATATTCTTAATATCATAAATATAATCAGTCATTTTATAAAATATATAAAACTAATTTTAATATTAAATTTTAATTATTATTAATATAATAATATGAGTAATCTAATAATTGATTTTTGTAAAACATGTAAATATTTTATTTACTTTAATTTATTTTTGAATGTTTTAATTTTAAATATAATCATTTATAAATTAACTAATAACATTAATCATACATTTATTAGATGGTTGTATAATATTATAAATTTGAATGGTTGTATTTTAATTAAAATTGTTCAATGGTTAAATACTAATTTTGAAGTATTAGATATTAAAAATGGTAAATTTTTACATGATATTTTTTTGTCATTTTATGAAAATTGTAGTATACACAATCTAAACTATACAAAAAAAATATTTTTTAATGAATTTAAAGAAAATTTTGATGAAGTAATAGAATTGGATCATTCATACAATATTAAATCGGGTTCAATGGCACAAGTTTATAAAGCGACTTACAATAATAAAATTGTAGCTATAAAAGTTGTTCATCCTGATATTAAATATCAACTTATTTTTCCAATTCTTTATATTAAATTATATAAATTTTTTGTTAAAAATGTGTCTTTTTTGAAAAAATATGATACAGTTTTTATTTATGATAGTTTTTTTAATAATTTAAAAAATCAAAATAATATGGTAAATGAATTTAATAATATGAAATATTTTTATGATGCTTATATTGATAATGAATATATATTGATACCAGAACCTTTACATGCAACTAAAAATATTTTAATAATGGAATTTATTGATGGTGAAAAATTTGAATTATTAGATAACTCTATATTGGAAAAACATAAAATAATTTCATTGTTAAATATGTTTATAAAAGATTGTTATTTCTTTAAAGATTATTATCATTCTGATTTGCATGAATCAAATTGGAAAGTAATTAAATATAATGATTTTTATAAATTAATTATTTATGATTATGGATATATATCACATAATAATTTACAACAAACGTTTAAAGAACTTACATATTATAATGATATTCTCGATGTTAATTCAATAGTTGATATCTTATATAACCATTGTTCATATATTAAATTTACAAATGAAGAATTTAAAAATGAATTTAATAAATATTTGAATGATTTAAAAGTTAAATTTAGAGAACCTTTCTGTGATGAATTAACAATAACATTGTATAATTTTATATACAAAAATAACATTATTTTAAAATCACATATGTTTGAAATGTTTATTTCAACAATATTATGTAAAAAAAATATTATTCAATTTCTTACTATTAAAAAAATTGGAAATGACGATTGTAATTCATTAGTTTCCTCTTATATAGATTCTATTTATTTATGTAATAAATATAATATTTTCACTGACCTAGCTATTTTTTATAAAAAAATGTGTTATAATAATCCTAAAATAAAAAATTCATATAAATTTGAAAATAGTTATTTTGATAATTTAAAATCATTTAAATCTAATTCAATTGATATTTAATTTATATAACCTTTAAACTAACTCTTTATTTATTTTATTAAATAAATCCTGTTCCATTACATTTTTTACAAATTGTAAATTTTAAATTTAATCCAAAATCTAATGCAAAATCTAATTTATTTATTTTATCTCTAACCCGTCCGATACCAAAACATTCATTACAAATATTTCCACTATTTTGATTTACAAATGGTTTATTTTTTTGTTTGTTTAGTAAATCTAATTTTGCTGGTAAATGTATTACATCTGGAATTCTTATTTTATAATCATAACATTTATATTTAACAGCGGTGTTTAAACATCTAATGTTATACTTTAACATTAATATATTATAAACGTTTTTCTTTTTTTTAATATCAATTTTTTTTATTTTTATTATTTAAAAATGGAAATTACAAATTATTATCCATTTGATGATTTTTTATATCAAATTGATTTATCTATACAAACCGGTAATATAAATTACATAAAAAATGCAATTAAACAGTATAAAGGTTTATTAAGTGAATATTATATAGATTGGGCTAATAGAATTATCATAGAACTAATTGAAGATTCAATGAATAATATGGTTATTAATTAAACAAAGAATTTATAGTTTTTAAAATTATTTTCTATAAATTCTATTTCTTTGGCTGAGAGATTAAAGAAATTATTTACTAGTTTATCACGATTCTCTCTATCTATATTTTTTAATTTTGGAAATTTTGGTATTTTTGTTATAACTGGTATAAAACTAAATGCTGCACGCTCTAGGAATCTCATTCTATAATTGCAACATAAAAATATAAATAATATAAATTTGGTCGAGAGAAAGTGTTGAATCTCTTCTAATTCCTCAATATTATAATCAAAACCTGAAATTATATAATTATCTCTCGTAGATATTCCATAAATACATTCTTTATCTAAATAAGGTATTCCATACATTTTATGAGGTAATATTAGTTTAGGTTTTTTTATACAATATTGTGATTTTATATTTGAATAATTAAAGACTATATTTGCTTCTAGTCCGTCCAAATAACAGGTTTTAATATTGGGAAATTTACAATTCTCTCCACTTGTTTCGGAGAGAATCATTTTTTTTGGAGGACTATTTGTTTTATTAAATTTTAGTGTGCCTACTGAATCTACATAAATTTGTAATTTTTTTAATATATTTATACCATTTATAGGTATTGGATTATTAGGTTTTAATGAATAATTTATAAAATCTCTCTCGATTTTATCATAAATTTTTATGGGTTTATAATCCCATTCACTAGTATCATGATTTTCAATTAAAAAAAAACAAGTTGGTGTTTGAGCTTGATATTTAAATGCTTTAGCACTGTCAGAAGTGCATAAACATTTTATTTTATGAATTTGTAAATTTGTTAAAGTATTGTAAAGATTTGCTTTATCGGTTTTTAGCCAGAGAGAAGGTATAATTAAATTAAGAAATCCTCCTTTATTAAGTAAATTTAAACTTTTATTAATAAATTCCACATAAATAGATTTACCATCATCTGTTTTTTTAAGATTATTATTAGTTGGTGTTTTTATTGAACCATTTATATTATAAGGTGGATTTCCGATTATAAAATCAAATTTATAATATTCGTATTGATTTAATGAGAGAAAGCATTCATTTATAATATTTGCTTCATTTGTAAATAATTCTTTTAAATAATCAATATGTGGAGGATAAATCTCTATCATAAATAACATATTTTTAATAATATGTTCTTTGCATTTTTCTGTGTTTTCAAATTTATCCGAGAGATTTTTAATTAATCTATTATACAAATTTAGTGAAAAGGCGCCTTTACCTGCACCAATATCTAACCAAGTTAGGTCTTTCATTTGAAAATATTTTTCAGGTATTAAATCTAATATTTGATCTACTAAATTATCTGGTGTGTAAACAATACCATAATTATTTATGTCGGATTTATTTAATGAATTAGTATTCATTAAATAATATTTAGGATTTAAATTTTTTATTATTACATATTTAATGACTCAATTTTAATGATTACAAAGTTTAACTGATAAAAAAAAACACCAAAAAGAAGCTTTCTTCTTGCTCCTGATAATGAAATAAATTTTATTCTGATTGATTATTTGAAACACTTAAAGAAATAGAAGAAAAAAAGAAGAAAAAAAAGAAGAAAAAAAAGAAGATAAAGTTCATCTTTTATGTAAATACCTTAAGGTCGTAAAAAAAACACGTTAAAAAAAACTAAAAAGTGTAATATTAAAAACATCGAAAAACCATGCAAAGAAATCTTCCGACTATAAATAATTTAATTATTTTCAAGTTCTTCAATTTGTTTAATAATAAATTTTTCATTTTTTACAATTGATTTAATATGTTCTTTATAATGAGTTCTTAGCATAGATATATTATTATCTAATCTAAATTTATTTATAGGAAACCATCCAATGGTTTTTTTTTCATAAAGTCCATTATATTTGTTATCAATAATAGATACTGCATTTTTTTGAATAAATTTACTATTATTATTAAAATATTTGGGTAAATCTTTATTGTATTTACAACTATAAATATAAGTTGTGTATTTATCATAACAAATTGATAAAACCATATTATTATTAATTTCTTCTTCCATTTCTTCTTCTGTTCCAAAAAATCCATTTAGTTCTTCTGTCCCTTCTCTAATTGCTGTTCTAAATGGTTTTTCACCTTTATGTGAACTACCACCAAAATCAGACCATAAATTATTATTACGCTCTTGTCCTAATAGTAGAAATAGTGTTCCTCTATATAAAGATACTGGTAGAATTCCTGCGCCCATATTTCTTAGATTGTTGCTATAAAAAATTTTTTATTATTTTTATCAATTTTATTTATTATTATTATATTTATTATCTTTATTATCTTTATTTTGTTTTGTAAATTTTACATATTTTATAGGGTATGTATAATATAAATAAAATTTATTTTTTTTATAGAGTTCCATATTTTTTTTAATTTAATAGTAAATATTGCTTAGTTATCTTCTGTTACTAATGCATGAGTCATACGCAGACGCTTATTATTATCTTTATCATAATAAAAATAATAATAATACTTGCAGATATATCCATGTGTATTAGAAACAAGAACCTTAGCTGCTGACTTAATATCTTCCGTCTTGATAACTTCATATGCAGAATTTTTCACACATCGGTGTACATTCTTGTTTACAAGAAGAGGGAAGAACTTATTATGATGATAAAGTATACCTCTATATAAAGCTACTGGTAGAATTTCTGCTCTCATATTTCTTAGATTGTTACAATAAAAAATTGTAAATTATTATTATCAATTTTATTTATTATAATTATTATAATTATTATTTTTATTTTCTTCATTATGTTGTGTATTTTTTTTTAATTCTGATTGTATTCGTATATGTTTTTGATTATATTTTCCGTTGTCTTTGTTTTTTTTTTTAGAATCTTTTTTTTTTTCACGATTACTAATTATATCGTCTTTTGAATGCATATTTATATTTATAAATAATATAAAAAAAATTTTTTCATATCTTTTTGATTTTTTATACAAACTATACTATACCATACTTATCTACTTATCTGTTACTAGCGCATAAGTCATACGCCGACGCTTAGAATCATCTTCATCACTTGCAGATGTATCCATGGGTATAGAGACAAGAACCTTAGCTGCCGACTTCACATCTTCCGTCTTGATGACTTCGTATGCAGGATTGTTCACACGTCGGTGTGCATTCTTGTTTACAAGAAGAGGAAAGAACTTAGTATTATGATAAACAAATCGTGTCTTGGTATTTGGGTTCTTGATGTCCTCCTGTAGTGCGCGTGATGTCTCATTGTCAAACCATTCATCAAAGTGGACAAAAGCCTCACGTCGATTCTTAAGAAGATTCTTAACAAAGTCTACTCGCATAACCTTACCAATATCGTGGTCAGAGAACTGACGCTTGATGTAGGCCTCGGTGATGTGATCTTGAACAACGGGAATGTAGAGTGAAAGCATTCGTTTAATAAATAATTGTTAGATGATTATATTATTTAATTTATTTTAATAATCAATTTTTTTTATACCTAACAAAAAAATTGAATTATTTTATTTTAAAAAGAAATCAATATAAATATTAATGAGTAAAAGAAAGTTAGAACCACTAGTTCCACTGGTTGTTCTTAATGATAAAGATAATATGGCTCTATTAAACTCTAAATATTATAATGAATTAAATCTTGATAGTATTAAGATTTTAAATGGTCGTATTTTATTTTATTCAACAGTTTCAAGTATTACAATTAAAAAATTATTTGAATTTATAAAAATAATTATGAGCTCATCTCTTTTTGATACAATGAATAATCGTATATATATACATATTGTTTCAAGAGGAGGAAATTTTGAGGGTTTATATGATTTTCTAAATATTAAAACCACTTATTTTGCAAATTTAGAATTAGTATCAGTAATTGAAAGTAGTTGCACCGATGTAGGATTTATGTTAGCTTCATTATGTAATTATAGAATTATAAAAAAAAATGTAATTTGTTATATGAATAAATTAGATGAAAATACTAAATATTGGGGTTTTTATGAACAAGGTGAAAATTTATTAGAAAAATTTGATTATGTAATTTCAAATACAAAGTATAAAGTTTCAAAAAATAAAATGTTAAAATATATTAAGCAAAATAATATTTGGAATGCAAAAAAAATGGTAAAAATTGGATTTATAGATGAAATTATTTAAAAATTGATATAATAATAATATTATTATTAATATTAATGATATATAATAATTTTGATTATGCGATTAATGTGTATATAGAAGAATTTCAAAAATATCCAAATAAAATTGAAAAATATAAAATTAATTTTTTAAAGAATTATTTTTATTATTTTGTTGAAAAATATATTGATGTAGATAGAGAAAATCTATTAATTGGTTGTTCTACTAATAAAAAATTTTTATATTTTAAAAATAAATTTACACCTGATATGCATTTTGTCTATAATTTAAATAATCCTAGTTGTAATTATTTAAAATTTGATTATCCAATTAAATTTGTAGAAACATTAAATAGTGATGAATTGCACTATAAAAAATATAAAACTCAGATACTTATAAAAAAAGAATTGGAAAATTATAAACCTAATTGTGAGTGTATAATTCTTTAATTATAAAAGCATTCAAATGATGCTACAAAACTCCAATCCATATTATTTATAGAAAAGTTTCGTCCATATTCATCTAATAGTTGTATTCTCAATTTTTTAATATTTGTAGGTCCAAAATATTCTCTAATATGTTTATTATAATACAAATAGTCACCAGCAGCACCTGCATTTTTAAATGCAGTTTTATCTTCTAAACAAGACAATATATTTATTCTAGATATTATATTAGGTGCAATTGTTGAACCCGATGCTACTGCAAAATAATTTCGTGAACTTGTTTGAAAGTCATCAATAGCAATGTATAAGTATCTTGGATATGCAATATGACATATACAAGGAGAAATGATAGAGGCACTTACTGGATTTTGAGAACCATTTATATTAGCATTTGAATTATCTATGATTATTTTATCTGTTCTAAATCCTAGTTGCCATCCTAATTTTTGAAACAGTGAATTTTCACTACAATTATTTAAAGTTCTCTCATTATCAATATTGAAATTTATTACAATTTGAGTTCCATCTTCTATTTTCCTAGTGGCTGAATTATTATCGTATATAAAAGCACTAAAACCACTTATAGGATCAACTTTAAATTTTAAATTTTGAGCAATATCAGCATCATCTATTTGTGCTCTAATTTGTGAATTTATTTGGGTTTCAATATTTTGTGCTTTTCTTTGAGAAGAAGAAGTAAATAATGATTCATATAATCCCGGAACTAAAATTATATTCCAATTATGCTCATTACTAACTCCGGTTACTAATATTTTATTTAATTCTATTCTAAAAGTATTATTATTAAAATCATCACTTACATTATGGTAAGATAAAGGAATTTCTATTGATGAAATAGACATTGTTACAGCGTTTGTAATAGTTTCAGGTAATTCAATTATATAATCATGACTTTTATTATTTGGATTATCATAATTTGGTCTAAATATACTATCAATTGTGTATGTTTTTTTTATAATAGATTTATTTACTTTTTTATTGTTTTCTAATACTGATTCATATTGGTTATTATTATTTTTAATTACAAAATGATTTCCATCATATTTATTAACATCATTAAATAATCTATCATCTGGTCTTAATGAATTTAAATATTCACCAGTTAATTTATTTTTGATATTATCTAAAAAAATATATAATTCTTCTTTTTTATTTTGATTAATATTACTTTTTGATATTTGATTTTCTAAATTATTTTTTTTATTTAAAATATCTTCTTCGTTATATGGTTTTATTAATTTTAATAGATTTTCTAATTCTGTTAATGTATATGTATTTATATCTAGATTTACTTTATCCATTGTATATATTATTTCATTATATTTAATTAAAAATTGATATTAATATTAATTTTTTTTTGGACTATTAAAGTCTATTTTAATGAAAGATATTGAAGATTTTATCAAAGTCAAAAGTGCTTTGGGTAAAAATGATTTTAATAATGTTGATACTGCTAAATATGATTTGGAAAAATGTAAAACATTGTTCAATAATTTATTATTATGGTTACATGAAAATGATTATTTAAATACTATTGATAATACTAATTTTAAGAAGTTATTTGAAGTAAAATTAAATAAAGAAATTAGAAATTCTAAAATACAAGATTTAAAAAAGTCTGTTTTGTTAAACATATTTAATAATTTACTTACAAAACATGATTTTCAATCTAATTTACATATCTATTTTGATAATTTTAAACAACTATTAAGAAAGCGACCAATGAGAAATATTTCTGGAATTACATCAGTTACAATTATTTTACACCCTTTTCCAGATGGTCAAAAGTTTAGTTGTAAACATGATTGTTTTTATTGTCCTAACGAGCCTGCTCACCAAGGAAATAACTGGCAGGCACAGCCTAGATCATATTTATTTTGGGAACCTGCTGTTCAGCGTGCTAATCGTTGGGAGTTTAATGCTATTCAGCAAATGTTTGATAGATTAGATGCTTATTTTGCAAATGGTCATACTATTGATAAATTAGAATTAATTATTGAGGGTGGAACATTTACTGAATTTCCAGTGCCTTATTTAGAAAGATTTATGAGAGATTTAATTTATGCAGCAAATATTTATTTAGAAGTAAGAAAACTTTATCCTAATTATGATAATTTTGAAATTGGTGATTTAGATTTAGATCTATTAAAACATATTCGTAAACCAGCTACAGTTCAAGAAGAAATCCAAATTAATAAAACTTCTAAAATTCATATTATTGGAAATTGTATTGAAACTCGTCCAGATGCAATTAATAAAGAGTGGCTTGAATATTTTAGAAAATGGGGAGTTACTAGGATTCAAATTGGTGTACAGCATACAGATAATAAAATATTAAAAAAAATTAATCGTGGACATACTATTGAATGTGCTGTGCAATGTATGCAATATTTAAAGGATAATTGTTTTAAAATAGATATTCATATTATGCCTGATTTACCTGGCTCTAGTCCAACAATGGATATAGAAATGTTTAAATATGTATATAATGTTGTTTGTCCTGATCAAATGAAGGTTTATCCTTGTCAGACTGTACCTTGGACTAAAATTGAAAAATGGTATAAACAGGGTAAATATATTCCTTATTTTGATAAAAATCCACAAGATTTGATTAATGTTGTTAAATATAGTATGCAAACATGTCCTAACTGGATTAGATTGCCTAGAGTTATTCGTGATATTCCATGTTCAACATATGTTGAAGGAGGTAATAATATTGCTAATATGCGGCAAGTTATAGATAATTTACTAGATGGTGAAGGCATTGTTTCATATGATATCAGGGCTAGAGAAATTGGAAGAAATTCAAGTTATTATAAAAAACCAGCTGATTATAATATATATAAATATTCTGCAAATAATGGAACAGAATATTTTATATGTTATGAAAGTTATGATAAAAAAGCATTATTTGGTTTTATTAGATTAAGAATTGTTAATAAAAAAGATAATATGATAGAATTTGATGTTCTTAAAGGTAAAGGTTTAGTTCGTGAGTTACATGTATATGGTGAAACTACAGCTGTTAATTCATATAAAAATAATGCTGCACAACATAAAGGAATTGGCGCCGGTTTATTAAAAATTGCAGAAAAAATTACAAAGCAAAATAATTTATATGGAATAGTTGTAATTAGTGGAGATGGCGTAAGAGGATATTATGAAAAAAAGGGATATCAAGATCAAAATACATTTATGGTTAAATATTTTAAATTATGGGAAGTATGGTTTGTATTATTTATTTACTATTTTAATTATTTATTTAATTATTTATTTAATATTTTCAAGTATTAAATTAACCACGAAAGTTAAATATGTTTGATTCAAACCTTGAATTATTGTTTAAAGCTGATGCTTCTGTGTGTTCATTTTTTAATAATTCAAAATAATTACTATTTAATAATACACTCTTATCTTCACTTTTTTTCTTATCTTCATCTAATAACATTATTGCCATTGCTGAATAATTATGTAAATCAATTAATGTATCTCTTAATGATTCGGTATTAATTAGTGATACTTGTTTTGTAGTAATAGATTGTAATCGACTTATTTTGTCTCCCATTCTTACCAAAATACCAATTATTCCATAATTAGCAAATGCATCACCATAATCTGAATTTTTTTTTTTAAATAATTCCAGTCCTTCTTTATGCACTAATTCCATTTGAGATACTCGATCGTTTGAACTCATTAGTATAATATTATAATAATTATATTTTTATATGATTTAAAAATATAATCAATTTTCATATAATTTTAAAAAAATTAGTATAATTATTAATATCATCTATCATATCTTCTAATCAAGTGACTATTTTTTATTATTACAAGAGTTACAATATTTGTTTCCCTGAACTATTAATGCTGCACAATTTCTTATAGTTCCTGAAAATCCTAATTTAACATAAGAAGATTTTTGACTTTGGAATGAACTGACTATATTTTGTTGTGCTATTTTATTTTGACTTTGTATATTTGAATTATTTGTAAATAATCTCATTTGCATTTTTAAACTACTCATTAATCTATAATATTATAATATTAAAATATTTAAATATACTAAGAATTTATTAACTTTTTAATGTCAAGAACATTATTTACCCAACTAAATTCACATTTTAGTAAATTTAATATTTCATTATCTTCGGTTCCTAAAAGTTGATTTTGTGTAATATTTAGCCACATATTTACTCCTAAATAAAATTTTGGTTTGTCAGTTTTTATATAATTTAATCCCTTACTTGTATTTTTCCAACTTGAATATGAATTATTTGGTCTCATATTTGTTACTATACCATTTGTTACAATTTCAATGTGTTCGATAATAATATCTTCTTGTGTTTTATCCATAATTGTAATTTAAAAAATCAATTATTCATAATTCAATTTTATATTTATTTGAAATATAAAATTAAATATTCATCTTTATTTGGAGAAACTATACAATTATAATCTTGATCTCTTGGTATTTTAATTTTTTTTCTCGAATTTGGAGAGATATCTTTAACTAAATAATATGGGGTGATTGAAATATACATGGAAAGCACTATTCCATTTTCACCTGCATAAAATATTGCAGTTTCATAATTAGGTGTGAAATATATTCCTTTTCCATATGTTATTCCATAATTTGAACCGGCTTTATTAAAATCAAATCCATTTTTTAGAATTGAAATTACATTTGAAGCACTTGTGCCATGATAAAGTAGCATTATATTTTTATTAATAATATTAAAATTCTATTGTTTTCAATTTTTTTATCATACATATTTTAAATATACATTGTTTATTTTTTACAATTTTATTTTTTATATATCCAAACATCTACATTATTTGGTATATAATTTATTTTTTCAAAATTACGTGTTAAATAATCTATATTATTCAAATAATCTATTAAATATGGTTCTCCTCTTAAAAATAGTTTTGAAGGTTTTTTATTTTTGAAATTTGATGCTATATCTACTATTATAAATTCTTTTCTAGCAATTCTTAATCCATTATTTATTACATTTATTTGTGCAATTAAAGGCATTTCATGAAATGCGAACATACACGTCACAATATCTATATCTATTTTTGGAGTGTATGATTCTGCATTACCATAAAAAAATTTTGCTTTTTTTTTTATACTTTTTGCTTTATTTAACATTTCTAAGCTTGTATCTATTCCTATTCCATTTTCTGATGTTGACAATCCAATACCACAACATAAATCTAAAATATTTTCATTTTTATATTTTGAATAAATTTCTTTTCTTATATCTCTTCCATCATATCTTACATTATCTACTAATTTTGTTGTATAATAAAATAAATTCGCATGAATTTTACCACCAGTTCCTATGTTTCCTAAATTATGAATTTTTGGATTAAAATAATATGGGACTTCTAGTGTTTTTATTATTTGTAAATTTATTAGTAATATTAATAATATTATCATTATATTTTAACAGGTTTTTATATTTATTATTTTAATTAACAAGTTTTTTTACAGTTTACGATACTAAATTTATAAGTTTTATTACCCCAATATCTTTTTAGTCCTGTGTTTAAATCTTGACTTGAATCTTCTTTATCTGATTTTAGGTATTGCGATTTCTTTCTTCCTAAATATCTATCATATGAATTGTGTTTTATGTCTACTCCATAATTTTGTTTACTCGATGATGTTGCAGAATTTGAATTGCGACCATGAGGTTCAACTCTATCACTTGAGTTATTCCAGGGTTTATTAGTTCCCAAGTTATTACTGTTTATATGTAGTGACGCTAAATTATTAGAATATAATGAAGCTGCCACTCTTACTGTATTTTGAATTATTTTTTGAGTTGCACTTATATCATAATCTGTATCACCTGTTATTGGTGGTACATCGGGTTTTTTATATTGATATAAAGGTTTATCATTGTTAAACTTTGTTGTACAATTACTAACATTAGAAAAAGGATGAATTAAATAATCAGCTTTATTATTTAAGTAGATTTTATTATTTTTAAGTATTCCATTATCTAAATATTGTGTATCATTAATTTTGCAGGTTAGAATATAAGTGTTATAAGTATATGAGTTTGAAATTATATCATTATGCAATGCTGATATTTTACTGTATTTTGTTAAAGGAATTGGCATTTATATATAAAGAAATATTTATTTTAAAATTGAAAAAAAATTAATTATAAAATTTTTATTGAATTTTATATGAGCAAATATGTTTGTATATATTGCAATAAATCTTATATAAGAAAATCTGCATTTAATAATCATCAAATAAATTGTAAATTTATTAGAATTTGTAATAATATTAAATCTAAAAGAGAAATTGATGAAGAACTAGATGAAAAACTAGATGAAGAACAAGAATTACCAATTAAATTTGATGGTTCTATTAATGATATATATAAATTATTAATCAATTTAAATAATAAATTTGAAAAATTGCAAGCAGATTATAGTGAAATTAAGAAATATGTAAATGTTACTAAAAATAAAATAGATATTATTCAATATTTAAATATTAATTATGATTGTAGTGAATTTGATTTTAATAAATTCTTAAATTCAATACAAATTACTAGTATTGAATTAGAAAAAGTATTTGAAAAAGACTATGTTGATGGTATTTTTCAAATACTTGTAGATTATATTGAAAAAAATAAGTGTAACAATGAAATTCCAATAAAAGCATTTAATAATAAAGAAGGTATTTTATATATATATATTAAATTACCTGATTCAGATAAAAATTGGTCTATTATTAGTGAAGACCAAATTAAATCAATTTTTAAATATTTTAATAAGAAACTCTTACCATTATTTTTGGAATGGAAACAAGTTAATGAAAAGCAATTACATTCAGATGATTTTACATTAATTTATGTTAAAAATATGAAGCGAGTTTTAGGAACAAATTTTGAAAAAAAAAATAAAAATGCAATGCTACAAAATAAGTTATATAAATATTTAAAAGTAAATTTAAAAAATTATGTTAGTCATGATTATGAATAAACACCAATCTTAATGTTGAAAACTAGAAAATAATTATTATGAAAAAAATTGACAAAGAAAATCTCATTTTTTATTTAGATATATACAATAGATTTACTATCATGACATGTAATATCTGTTGTGAAAATTATAATAAAAGTTTACGTGCTAAGATTACATGTGTCTGTGGTTTTGATGCATGTAAAAGTTGTGTAAGAACTTATTTACTTTCTACTACTAAAGACCCTCATTGTATGGATTGCAAAATACAATGGACCCCTAAATTTTTAGTAGATAATTTAAATAGAGCATTTATTGATGGTGACTATAAAAAACATCGTAAAGTTTTACTAGTTGATCGTGAAATTAGTAGAACTCCTGATTTAATGAATTTGGTAGAAAGAACTAAATTAATTGAGGAAAAATCTGATGAAATGAAAATATTAGACCTTCAATTTAAAGAAGCTAAAAAATTGTATGATGAATCTTATAAAAAACTATATGAAAAAAAAAATGAAATTACTAGAATTAAAAGAGGAGATACTAATATTGAACGTAAAAAGTTTATTATGCCTTGCCCTGCTGATAATTGTAAAGGTTATTTATCTACACAATATAAATGTGAGGTATGTAAACTTTATACTTGTCCTGATTGTTATGAAATTATTGGATATACTAAAGAAGATCAACATACTTGTTTAGAGTCTAATTTGCAAAGTGCTGCATTAATTAAGAAAGATACAAAAGGCTGTCCTCAATGTGGAGTTAGAATATATAAGATTAGCGGTTGTAATCAAATGTTTTGCACTGAATGTAAAGTTGCATTTGATTGGAATACTGGTAAACTTGTATTTGGTGGCCAGATTCATAATCCCCATTACTATCAGTATTTGAGAGAACAAAATAATACTAATAATGCTCCTAGAAATCCAGGAGATGTATTATGTGGTGGCTTAATTTCATTTTATAATCTACAATTATATCTTAGACGTATTAATAATTATAATAAACCAGAGTGGTTTAATACTTTAAAAACAGATAAGACTATATTTAACTTTATACAAAAATATGATATTACTACAGTTAATTCTTTTACTAGCATCATTTCTAGTTTACATAGATTAGTTAATCATCTTATTAATGTTGATACTAATCAAATTAGAGAAAAAGTTAGAAATAATACTAATAACGATGAATTAACAGTTCAATATATTTTAAATAATAAAACAAAAGAAGAACTTGCTACTTCCATTTTTAGAAATGATATTTCTAGGAAAAAACATTCCGAATTATTAAATATATATGAACTTCTTGGTGTTGTTGCAATTGAAAAATTTAATCATTTTGCACATATATTAAATGATATTGATAATACTCTCAGTATTGATAATTTAATTAGAATTATCCATTCTATTATTAGTATTATTGATGAATATAATACACTTATAGACTATACTAATGAGCAATTAGTTATTATTTCTAACACATACAATCAATCTGTTTCTTTGATTACATATATTAATTATAAATGTGTTTATGATTTTGTAAGAAATAAATTTAAAGAACGTGATTTAGAACATTATAAAATAGCTAATAAAAAAAAAGGTAATAATAATCATGAAGCTTCATCTAGCACATCATAATAATTATTCATATTAAATTATTATAATATTTTTATAGAATTCATATAAAGTTTGGTGTTTATATTTTTTAAATTCACTTTTTTTCATCCAAAAGGAATAAAAAAATGCATCTATATATACATAATCTGGATCTTTATTTTTATTATACATATATATATATATATATATATATAATGAATAAATATTTATGGCTGTATTTATGATTTTTTATAACATTTATTACAGCAATTACAATTATAGTTATGAAATATCTGACTTATTCTAAATGTAACGTTAAAACATTAACATTTATGACATTTATTATTGCATCATTTATCTTATTAATTTATATACCATTTGATAAAAATGTTATTAATGATATTAATAAAAATATTAATTTTAAAGATTATTTATTAATAATTTTATTATCGGTAGTATTAATTGTGAATAAATTATCTCAGGTTTATCTTTATAAAATTACACCTAGTATTTGTATATCTAATTTAATAATGAATGCTAATATCATAATAAGTTTGTTGGCTAGTTATTTTTTATTTAAACAATTAATAAATTATAAATCAATTATTGGAATTTTTATTACGATGATTGGTTTATCAATTACAATTTATTATTCAAATAATTAATATTTTTTATCAAATTCTTCAATACTAATAATTTCAATATTATATTCTTTTGCTTTTTTCATTTTACTTGTTTCATCATCTAAAGAACCAACTATTAGTAGATTTACATTTTTACTAATATTTGTTACTACTTCTCCGCCTAATTCTTCTATTTTTTCTGTTACTTTTTTTTTTCCTTTTACATCTGATAATAAAACTATTTTATTAGATAAAGGTTGGTCTTTTTTTGGTGACTTTTTTGGTGATTCTTTTTTACTCAATTTATCTTCTAATTTTGCTTCATTGATGAATTTTTTGAATTCTGGAATTTTTTCAACAAATTGTTCTGAAGTTTTTCTACCTAATCCATCTATTACTTTTAATTTATTTATTTTTTCTTGCTTTGATGAATCTTCTATTATTATATTTGGTAATTCTTTTAATATTAATTCAATTCGTTTTTCTCCAAATCCTCTACCAAATATATTAGATGCTGCAGCAATAGTTGCTAGTGAAGATTTTGTTATTTGTTTTTGGATTGACTTGTAAATTTTTGTAGCCATTTTTTCTTTAAATCCATCTACTTTCATTAAATCACTTATAGTCATAGCAATAATTTTTCCAATACTATTTCCTCCTACTTTAATTATTTTTTTTATATTTGCTTCTCCTAATCCTTCTACTTCAATTGCTTTAAAGAATCCAGCTATATTTTTTAATTTTACATTTTCATCATTGTCTTTATTTTCTAACATAATATCTACATGTGTTTCATTCCAAGTATACTTTTCTTTAGGCATCAATGGTTTTTCAGCTTGTGTAATTACTTCTTCAATTTTTGGTATTACATCACCAGAACGAATTATTTTTATTACAGCACCAACACCTATTTTATTATCTTCTATAAATTTTGCATTGAAACCGGTTGCATAATTTATTTTTGCTCCTCCAATATTTACTTCTTCTATTTGAACTCTTGGTTTTAAGAATCCATCTTTTGATGCACTCCATAATACATCCAATACTTTTGCTTCTGCTGATTGTTCTGATAAAACCATTTTAAATGCAAAAGCATGATTAGGATTTTTGCTTTCTCTTGGATAAACTTTATCATCAATACAAATAATTCCATCAATAGTGTATTCATAATTGCTTCTCCAATTTACCAATTTTTCTGATAAAAATTCATTTGTTAGTTCTTCTGAATTTATAGAATCTATAAATTTTACACAGTTTCCATTTGAACTTAATATTAAGTTTAATTGTTCAGAAGGTTTTAGATTTTCTGGTCTTATTACTTCATAACCTACAAAATCTATATCTTTTAGTATGCTTATATCATCTTTTAATATTTTTTTTTTGTTAACCAATCCACTTATGAAGTTTCTTGAGTTTGAATATTTGGAAGAATATTTTTCTTGAAATAATGTTTCTTTAATAATTAATTCTCCTCTTAGTGTTATATTTTTATCTGTTGGTAAATTTAAATATTCTATTAAGTGATCAATTGATTGTCCATATTTTCCATCACCACGCGTATATAATTTTGGTGAATCTTCTTCAGTTGAATATAAAGCACTCACTCCATCTAATTTGCATGAAATTACGTAAGGTCCAGAATATTTTGATTTAAATTTTTCTAATTCTTTTGTATCAGGTTTAATTTTATCCATAGACCACATTTCGTATGGTAATTTTACTTTACTTTTATCTAATTTTACTTCAGTGTGTTGAGTATTTGCAGTTTTATTATTTGGATATTTTTTGAGTATATATTCTCTTAATATGTCGTATTGATTATCACTCAATAATGATTCTGTTGTTTCTTGATAATATTTTTGAATAGCTTCTTTTAGTATATCAGTTAATTCTTTTTCACTTAAGCATTTAAGAGTATCGATACCTTCTGTTTTAAATTTTTGTATATTATTTAATATAATTTTTTCTTTTGTTTTTTTTCCTATGTTTTTAATTGTTTCAGCTTTGGATTTTGCAATTTTTATTTTCATAGTTTTTGGTGAACTTTTTTTTTCATTTCCTTGGAAGAATACTCCAGTTTTTCCTACATCTTTATCAACTGCTTCTACTGGTTCTTCTTCTACTGGTTCTTCTTCTACTGGTTCTTCT
>CETE01023377.1_pt1 | contig 24471 bp, 20 predicted proteins | sample 531241 | NCBI WGS metagenome assembly CETE01 (sample SAMEA2622336, study PRJEB7988) | marine metagenome | biome: marine biome (ENVO:00000447); feature: deep chlorophyll maximum layer (ENVO:xxxxxxxx); material: "saline water (ENVO:00002010), including plankton (ENVO:xxxxxxxx)" | depth 30 m
TAAAATTAAGACTCTCCCGAGTCGTTAGTGCTGCTAAAAACAACTGGATGTCGTTGCTTTTATGTACATACCCCCATAAAAAGGGCGCGAAATAATAACAGAAAACATTTGGAAGTGATAGCGGTAAATTGAATTATTTTTAAACTATGTGAGCAATAAAAAAGCCCCGACTAAAAGTCGGGGCTGATAACCACGTCATAGGTTATCAAGCAGGATCTTTTAGGCGATTTTCATTACTTACAAGCTGCTTACTCAAGTGCCTATAAAGGCACTCTTTCAACCGGCTTACACCAACAGGTTTTGATATGAAGTCATCCATGCCGGATTTCAAGCATTTTTCTTTGTCGCCGGTTAACGCATTTGCGGTTAATGCAATTATTGGGATGTCCCGTGCCTTGTCTCCCATTGACCTAATTAGCTTCGTCGCCTCTAATCCATCCATTACAGGCATATGGCAGTCCATCAAAATAATTGTGTAGGGTGACTTTCCATTTAATGCGCCTTTAACTTTTTCTACTGCCTCTTCACCGTTTTCTGCTAAATCGGCGGTAATACCTATCTCTTTTAGTTGCTCTTTAATGACAAGCTGATTTATTTCATTGTCTTCAACTATTAGTGCTTTAAACGCGCTCAGTTCCTGTTTAGACGGGATATAAACAGCATTATGGCCACATGCTTTTTCGGCTACGGTGCCTGCGTTAGCATCGTCTAGCATGAGGGTTACGATAAATCGCGCCCCCACGCCTAAATCGCTGCACACCTCAATTTTACCACCGTAATGCTTCACGATTTGACTGACTATAGACAACCCTAAACCTGTGCCACCATATCTTCGCTGCGTCGAGTTTTCTGCTTGAACGAACGGCGAGAAAATGAGCTTTTGCTGTTGCTCGCTAATTCCGATCCCTGAATCAGTCACGATTAGTTTTACTCTGAACCGCCCTTTTCCGTATCGGGTGCTTTTAGTTTCAACCGTTACCTTCCCCTCTTTTGTGAATTTAATGGCGTTATTCAATAGGTTAATCAGAATTTGCCCAATTCTTAGTTTGTCAGCTATGAAGGTTTTGCCCTCAACCCCCTTTGTGCTTACTGAAAGTTCAATACCTTTCTCGTGAGCTAGCCGCGTGAACATCGGCACTTGCTCTTCTATGGTGTCGGCAAGGTTGGTGGGCGATTCTTCAAACGACATGTTGCCAGAGTCGATTTTAGAAAAATCCAATATATCATTCACGATGTTGAGTAATGAATCTGCACTTTTCATAGCAATAGTGGCATGTTCTAGCTGGGTAGAATTTAGCGAGGAACTAATAAGTGCCTCAAGCATGCCTTGAACCCCATGAATTGGTGTTCTTATTTCATGGCTCATATTCGCAAGGAACTCACTTCGCGCTTTCAAGGCGCTTTCTGCCATATCCGTTTTTTGCTGCAGCATTGCCTTGTCCATGTGAAGCTGCGTAATATCAACTGTAGCACCAATTACCTTAACGCAACGGTCATTCTCCATGACCGGATGAGCGCGACTTTGTAACCAACGGGTTTCTCCTGCATCGGTTCGTACTTAAAGCTCATAGGAAAAGTCTTCGCCGGTTTTTATCATCTGATTGAACTGGGCGACGTATTTATTCCGCTGGTCTTCATCAACCACGAATTTGATCACGTCTTCTGGCTTTACTACTTTTTCACCATGCACATGCAGCATTCGCTTCAGTGCACCAGACCAAATCAATGCTCCCGTATCAATATTTAACTCCCATGTACCTACACCGGCAAGGTTGGTCACTTGGTGTAATAACGAGTTTCTCTCTTCTAATATCGCTTTTTGCGCATTGAGATTACTTATCGCTTGTTGACGCTCTAATTCGTTGCCTATCCACGAAGCAAGCAAAAGTAAATAATCCATCTCTAAGGGCGTAAAGGGTGTGTCCCGTGGACCGAGAGATGAGAAGTTTACTGTACCGAAAAATTCACCATGTACTCGCACTGGTGAAGCGAGATAACTCTTTAATGTGTATTTTTCAAAACACGGATGCGAGGCACCTGGCGCAGTATCTATATTGTGATAAGCCACAACAGCATCGCTGTTCACCACATCTGCACAGTAAGTGTCTGGTAATGCGAAGGTCGTATTTAATGGTATGTCGTTGTCGGGCGTAATAACGCTAAGCACACGGTAATTATCGCCTTGCATGTTACTTACAATCCCTGTTTCCAACCCGAGTATTTCCGTACCTATGCTTAGCAAGCTCTCGAGCTTTTTATCAAATGAAAGTGCTTTGTCATTTGATATGGTTTGTAGATCTTTAATGATACTCATGAGGATTTTCGCCCTCCCGGACAGCAAGTAAAAAGGCCAACGTTTTTAGCGTTGACCTTTTAAACTTACGTGAAATACACGCAGATGAAAGTTTTCACCCTTATCAATTAGTATAATAAATGTACTAACCGATTAATAAAGCACGTTAATTTCATATCCCGTTGGTGTATCCGCTGGCTCAACAGTAACTATGTAGTTTTCTTCCTCTGTAAAGCCAAACAGTGCGGTTCTATCAAGCAGCACCTGCTCCTCGTTGTCATCTTCGTATACGGCAATCACTTCATAATAGTCTGACGGCAGCACTTCACTGGTACTTTCAGCAAATTCAAGATTCTGTATATCGTACTCAGCAGTATCAATGGTTTCGTCATTTCTTACCAAGTAGAAGTCTACGTCATCAAAGTCGCTAACTAGGTTGATGAAGTTTACTGTCTTATCGTAGGCCTGAGGCAAACCACTTTCTACAAAGGTTGCTGCGCCTAATTTATTGTTGGTGTTGTAGATGAGAATAGCCTTACTCTCACCCTGATTAAGCGTAATTAGCTTGTTGCTCAGTGACGTTACTGTACCTGATGGGTCTGTTACGGTAACGCGATAATCGCCATAGCGGATAGTACTAAACTCAGACAACTCGCCCGCCGCGAGTGTAAAACTGACGTCCTCTTCATCAGTGTTTCCACCAAAGGTAACCTGAAGCTCTGCATCCAGATTCGTAGAATTGTAAATACGATACTGTGAATCTGCTTCTACATCTGTAAGCGCCGTTACTGATGAAGAGTTAAGAATAGTGTCTACAACTAGCCCTTCTTGAATGGCGCCACTGACATCGCGCAGTGTCATTAGATACTCAGTTTCGTATACAAAATCGATGGTTTGTGATTCAAAGACAACATCGTCACTTCCTGGTTCGGTCAAATAAATCGTGTACTCGCCCTCATCAAAGTATTCACTGTCATCATCTGCATCCCAGAAGTCAAATTCAATCATGTCGCCCGTTGTAACCGTGCCAAGGAAGTTGGCTGCTTCAAACGGGTCGCCAGACTCACTCATGTAGAAATCATAAAAAGATTCATCTACTGCTACCGACAAAGCGAATAGGCGGAAGTGATCTTCCAATGTTTCGCGCTTATAGGAATAGGTGGTGAAAACGGGGTTACTAAAGTCACCACTCATAACAACAATGGTCTTATAACCGGTTTTTAAGTTAACGGTAATCTCGTCAATAAATACTTCTTGGTCGTCTGAATCAGTTCGAATGAACTCGAGTTCTAATTCCCCATCATCCATAGAGTACATTGACGTAGTGTCACCAAATTGAGCAGAGCCAAAGCTATCGCCATCAACTTCACGCATTTCTACATTGGCACCGTTAGGCGAAGCGTTGTAAAACTGAATGTAAGCATACGAATAATCTGAGCTACTGCTGCCTGAGCCACCACAAGCGGTAAGCCCAAGCAGTGCAATAAGCCCAATTGCCACTGTTTGGAACCATGTTCCACGAAGCAAAGATTGAGAGGTCAATTGCATAAATTTAATGTCCTTTGAAGTTGTTCTTGGTTGGATAAAGCCTGCGTTAAAGCAAATAGGCACATGTAAAGAGTGCTGATCTTGGCACGCACAATACAGCGATATGGCTATGTGAATAGGGCTTAGTTCGCAGCTTTACGTCAACTTTGCAAAGCTGACCTTTCTTTATGGAAACTTGACATTCAAGCTTCTAAAAATGCTGGTAAAAGGCATAGGTGTGCGAATAAACGAAAGCAAACCGCGTACAAAACTGAAATAAAAAAAAGCCTGCATAAGCAGGCTTTAACTGTGTCTTAGGGAGACGGGATTACTTACTCATATGAGTATGATAGCGTCACACCGCTGTATGACGAATAAGCGCGAATACCAATGTGCCATGTGCCTGACGCTGGCGCGTCGAATGTACATACTTCGCTGTTGCCATTTTGATAAGGACGACAATCATAGCTATTCGTTTCTGGCTGTGAGCCAAACTTCACGTATAGATCAGCATCGCCTGAACCACCAGAGGTACGAATAGTCATCTGCGTTACACCTTCAGGAATCGTCCAAGTGTAGCGGTCCCAGTTTCTGCGCGTACCAGAAAGGTCGGTTAGCTGACCTGATACTGGTTCTACGCCAGGCTCAGAGCCGCCACCGCCACCAGTACCGCCACCGGCACAACCGTTGGTGTTAAGGTAGTTGTAGGCATCAGCAAGCTGCATTAAGCCATAACCGTAGAAGTTATCGCGACCTGCACTACCTTTATCTTTAGCCGTTGCGTTAAGTGCACTACGAATTTGGTTGTTTGAACACTGCGGGAAGTAACTCCATACTAGTGCTGCACCACCAGCTACGTGTGGCGTCGCCATGGATGTACCGCTGAGCGAAGCGTAGGTATTTGTTGGATAGGTAGACTGAACTGCACTGCCTGGCGCGGCAATTTCAACCTGATCGTTATATTGGCTGTAGCTTGCACGATTTTCGTTTGAGTCTACTGCGGCAACTGACATTACTGCATCATATGAAGCAGGGTAAGACTTCGCACTGTTACCATCGTTACCTGCCGCCGCAACTAACAACATGCCTGCATCGGTAAAGCTTTGCATTGCATTTCGCTCGGTAGTTGACGAACTACCGCCACCTAAGCTCATGTTAACAACGTTCGAGCCGGCATCCTGACATTGGGTGATAGCATCGATAAGATCTGACGCATAGGTCCACTGACCATTATCGTTAAAAATCTTAACGATATGCATGTCTACGCCTGGGTATACGCCTACCACACCTTCGTTATTATCATAAGCGGCGATAGTGCCCGCTACGTGTGTGCCGTGACCATTACCATCGTTGTACCAGTTACCTACGGCACTATTATTGGCTTGACCGGTAACCCCGTCGTTTGTGCCCGGAAGGTCTGGGTGACCTAAATTATAGCCAGTATCGATAATACATACTTTGCGTGCCGTGGTATCTGACTGGCCGAACTGGTTTGCCTGTACCATGGTGTAGCCGTAAGGCGTAGTTTGCGCCATAGGCTTACGACGTACGTCAACCTCAATACTTTCTACGTTAGGATTGTTGCGAAGCTTGTTGAGCGCCGACTTACTCATGGTCGCCGCTACCATTTTGTGCTTTTTTAGCTCTTTCTTAATTGCACCACCTGCTTTTCTTACTTCTGATTTAGCAGACGCGATATCGAAAGGCTTTTTACCTTTTACTTTGGCACTTGAGATTTGACCTTTACCTTTTAATGCACTCACTTCAACCGTTTCACTAGTCATCTCATCTTTGAACTTGATGATGTAACGCTCTTGGTCAGTGGTGACAAGACGATCGACAGTCAATCGCTTACCTAGTGCTTGTTTTAGGGTTTGAGGCTTTTCTTTAACTTTTACCAGACCTTCGCCTGCTGCCATTGCAGAATTACCCATTAAGCCAAGTGATACAGCTAGAGCAGCTGCTGTTAGACATGTGTGTTTCTTATTTAATTTTGAGTTCAAAATTTATTTCCTGTTTTATCTGTCTTATTAACTTCAACACTGTTTTATTCCGTGCTTTGGAAGCTATTTGTTATTAAATGACATACAGGTATAACCATTACCTCATACGAAAAGCTCATCCATGACAACCGACGCAACTGCGTTGCAACGACCTACCCGTTTGTCAGGTATGCAAATAAACGGTATTACCAATTATTTACAGAGCTCATATTAGGCGGCGAATCAGGCTGTTGAGTATGTTGCCTTAACCCTGGTGAGCATTTTTAATACCTTTAAAAATGCACAAAAAAACAACACAACTTATGAAGAGCGCGCCAAATGTGTATTACGAGCAGATTCATGGTAGGAATAAAAAACTATAATTAACATTAATTTCACAAACTCAAATGTAACAAAATATTAAACTCTTTATAAGTTTTACTTAAATATAAAAAAAGCGTGTACCCAAAGGTACACGCTTTTTTAAAAACCAATTGAAAACTCATTAGAGGCTCAATTCTAGCAACTTAGCCTCATAAACTGCGCTGTCTTACGATCTCGTATAAGCACACGCCGGTTGCTACCGACACGTTTAAACTTGTCACGCTGCCAGCCATAGGGAGCTTCACTAACTCATCGCACGTTTCTTTGGTAAGCCTACGCATGCCCTTACCTTCAGCCCCCATTACTAATGCAGTTGGGCCTTTCAGGTCTACATCATAAAGGGTCTTATCGGTTTCACCGGCTGTGCCAACAATCCAAAGGCCTTTATCTTGAAGGTGCTTCAAGGTTCTGGCCAGGTTCGTGATTTGAATAAGTGGAACCACTTCAGCTGCACCACAGGCCACCTTTCTTACTGTGCCGTTTAAGCTTGCTGATTTATCTTTCGGTACTACTACCGCGTGCACCCCTGCTCCATCTGCAGTACGCAGGCACGCACCTAGATTATGCGGGTCGGTAACACCGTCTAGTACCAAAATTAAAGGCTGCGCTTCGCTTTCTAAAATTTTGTCTAAGTCAGCTTCATCTAGCACGCGGGCTGGTTTTGCTCTTGCTACCACGCCTTGGTGTTGCTCACCGCTTACTTTGTCATCTAGCGCTTTGCGCTGACAAAACTGAACGGAAATACCGAAACGACGGGCTTGGTTAACAATGTTGGTTAGGCGCTCGTCATTGCGACCTTTTAACACTAACACTTCCATTACACGCTCGGGTTCTTTTTCAAGTACCGACTGCATGGCATGTAAACCGTATAACCATTCTTGCTGCGCCATTTAACGCTTACCTCTTTTATTCAATGACAGTGTTTTGCCGCTACTACCGCCTTTGGCGCTGCCGCGACTTGACGATTTTCCACCGCTACGACTAGACGAGCTTGAGCCGCCTTTGCCTTTGTTCCCTTTTTTATCAGAACGCGAGCCTTTATCAGAGCGTGATTTGTTATCAAAACGAGTAGGTTTATCTGAAGCCTTTTTCGCAGACCTCACTTTTACCTTCTTACCCTTAGTGCCGCGCAGCATAGACTTATCGAGTAATAAATCAATCTTTCTTTCATCAAGGTTGACCGCTGCTACGGTTACTTCAACCGTATCACCCAATCTGAACTGGCGATGGCCCGACTCACCAACCAGCGCTTGTTTTACATCGTCATAGTGATAATAGTCATCATCTAGCGATGTAATGTGTACTAGGCCGTCGATGTGATATTCGGTAAGACGTATAAATAAACCAAAGTTAGTGACCGAGCTGACCACACCTTCAAAGGTGTCGCCGACGTGGTCGAGCATAAACTCGCACTTAAGCCAGTCAGCCACATCACGGGTGGCATCATCGGCGCGGCGCTCTGTCATTGAACACTGCTCGCCTAACTGTTCAATTTCTTCAACGGTGTAGTTTTTCGCGCCACTGACTGCTTTTTTGCCCTGTTGTTTAGCAATAATGCCTTTTAGCGCACGGTGCACGACCAAGTCTGGGTAACGACGGATAGGTGACGTGAAGTGCGCGTATGCTTCTAGCGCCAACCCAAAGTGACCTACGTTGTCACCGTCGTAAACCGCTTGCTTCATTGAGCGCAGCAGCATGGTTTGAATTAGTTCTTCGTCCACTCGACCGCGGGTTTTAAGCACCACATCGGTAAATGCGGCAGGCTCCGCGTCTTCAACAATGCGATGAGGAATACCGATTTCACTTAAGTAACTGGTAAATGCGGTAAGCCTGTCGGCGTCTGGTTTGTCGTGCACACGGTATAGCGCTGGCGCCTCATGCTTTTCAAGCATAAGAGCCGCACTTACGTTTGCCATGATCATGCACTCTTCAATAAGCTTGTGCGCGTCGTTACGCACCAGCGGCACAATATTTTCAATCTTGCGCTGGGCGTTGAATACAAACTTCACTTCTTGGGTTTCAAATTCAATCGCTCCACGCTTAGCACGGGCTTTTTTGAGCGCGCGGTACAAGTCGTGAAGATTACGTAAATGAGGTACATGAGGCTCGTAACGCTGATGAAGTTCTTTGTCGCCCTGAAGAATATTCCACACTTTAGTGTAGGTTAAACGGGCGTGTGAGTTCATGACTGCTTCGTAAAACTGGAATTCTTCTAGTTTACCATTTGCACTGATGGTCATCTCACACACCATACATAGGCGATCGACTTCAGGGTTTAGTGAACACAAGCCGTTTGACAGTACTTCTGGCAACATTGGAATTACTTGGTCAGGGAAATAGACCGAGTTACCGCGCTGCTGCGCTTCATCATCAAGAGCTGAGCCTGTTCTTACATAGTGACTTACATCGGCAATAGCTACCCATAGCTGCCAGCCACCATCGTCGAGCGGTTCACAATATACCGCGTCGTCGAAGTCGCGGGCGTCTTCACCGTCAATGGTAACAAGCGGAAGCTGGCGCAAGTCTATGCGTCCTTCTTTGGCTTCTTCGGGCACTTGGTCAGTTAGCTTTTCCACTTGCTTGGTTACGCCTTTAGGCCACTGATGTGGAATATCAAAAGTACGAAGTGCCATTTCTATTTCCATACCTGGCGCCATATGTTCACCAAGTACTTCAACAATTTTGCCCACCGGACTCATTTTACGGCGTGGACGCTGGGTAAGCTCTACCACAACCACCTGCCCCATTCGAGCACCGTGTGTGCTCTCTGGTGGAATAACAATTTCGTGCTGCAACCGGCTGTCATCTGGCACAACCATGCCAAAACCTTGTTCAACAAAGTAGCGGCCAACAATTGGCTCGCTGCGTGGCTCAATGACTTGCGTAACAAACGCTTCTTTTCTTCCGCGGCGATCGGTTCCGCTAATGCGCGCTTCTACCACATCGTCGTGAAGGAACAGGTTCATTTGCCCAGCACTGATAAATAAATCACCGCTCTTATCTTCAGGACGCAAAAAGCCGTAGCCATCACGGTGACCAATAATTCTGCCTTTAATGAGTTCATCACGGTTTTGGAGAATGTATTTTTTCTGCTTGGTAAATTGCACCTGACCTTCGCGCTCCATGGCACGTAGTCGGCGCTGAATTCCAATTCGCGCTTCTTCGTCGAAGGCGTTCACCAAGTTACAGATATCAAGAAACGACAACGGCTTGTCGTGCTCTTTTAATAAACTCATTAAATATTCGCGGCTGGCTACCGGATTTTCGTACTTCTCTTTCTCGCGCTGATAATGCGGATCATCACTCATGTATTTTAAATTTACCTTTCGTATTTTGTTCAACGTGTTTTCGTTTGTGGCTTAGTTCTTCAAAGCCCTTTAGAAAACATAAATATGATTGTTTAGACACACAAACCATTTTTGGTTCATGTGGTTATTTGCTGCACAGTATAACAGTATTTACGGCAAAAGATTGTCCGTTATTGGCTTACATCGTTTAGCAAACTATTTTGCTACGAGCGGGGGCCTACCACTTTGAATAGCAGATTTTCAGTAGCGAAGAATAGAAAATCTGTAGCTAAGTCAGCACATATGAAAGTTATAGCAACAATTTTGTAGACTGAGATACTTGCTAGTAGATTGACTTTAAATTGGGTTTGCTGTTTGCGGTTCTATATAGGTCGTATGCAACCTGATAATGCATCCATGCTTGGGCACTAATACCGCTCACAGCTTCGAGCTTACGAGCAAGCTCAATGGTTAAATTCGAATGCCCGTTAACAAACCTTGATAAATGTTTTGTTGAGATACTTAAACACTGTGCAATCTCATTTTGCTTCAGCGATGACTTTGACATGCACCTGCGTTTAAATACTTCACCAGGATGAGGCCTTTTTAGATGTTCAGGCCTTGATACTCGCTCTCCAGTATCGATTAGTGCTTTGCCCCGGTCACTATTGTATTCAATACCTATGTGCATACTGTGTTTCATGGGTTGTATTCTCTGTAATCAAGGCTGAAACAATCGCCATCATTAAAAAAACATGTTACCGCTCCACACGGTTCTACGTTATTAACTGTAACCGTTACATACCAAAGAGCGCTTCCTTCAGCTTTTATTGCACCAATATCTGTCAAATCAGAAACTTGTGATGCAGCATCTAAGTCAAATAACGCGTCCCAAACCTTGTGACGATATGCTACAGGAAGCCATTCATCATCATCACTCTGCCACATTGTAAGGAGCTTATCGTGGACAAAACTTATTATTGCCAATGGAACTCCAATTAAGATTACCATAGAGGTAATTTTTTCTCAAAAACATGTACACATTTTACCCAGTTATCAATGCAGCAACTTCGATCTAAAGTCCTGTTCTAGTTTCATCACAGCCTGACATCTGTATGTCACAAACACTCAGTATAAAAATGGGTTTTCGTTTTTGTTGCATGAGCGTTCAACAAAACAATGACATCACTAGTTACCTTACAAACCTTATAAAGAGCAGGCATATGGATAGAAGATCGTTTATAAAGCTGTCGTCATTCGCAGGTGCGAGCGTGGCAGTGTCTACAGGGCTAGCGGGCTGCACAGTGAGCAATTCAGCAAATAGCCAACCTCAAACTAACGCTACCTTTACTCATGGTGTGGCCAGTGGCGACCCGTTAAAAGACGCCGTTATTATCTGGACGCGCGCCGTGCCAGATTCTGGTGCAGGCTCAGGCTCAAAGTCAGGTGTAGCTAAGGCCGATATTTTATGGGAAATGGCAAGCGATGCTGATTTTGCCAACGTGGTAAGTAGCGGTATTGTTGAAGCGAAAGCAATCCATGATTTTACCGTAAAAGTGGACGTAGCAGGTCTTAGTCCAGCTCGTCGTTACTTTTACCGTTTCAAAAGCGCTAATAATACAAGCCCTGTTGGAGAAACCCGTACGCTACCTGAAGTCGATGTGTCTAACGTCACGTTCGGCATATTTTCTTGTTCCAACTACCCCGCTGGCTTTTTCACGCCTTACATGGAAGCAGCGAAAGACGACAACATCGACTATGTATTACACCTTGGTGACTACATTTATGAGTACGATGGCGAAGGTTACGCAACTGAGCACGCCAAGGAAATTGGCAGAACCTATGCGCCTGATAACGACACCGAGCTTTACACCCTCACTGACTATCGCAACCGCTATGCGCTGTATCGCACGGATGAAGGCTTGCTGTCGTTACATCAAAATAAGCCTTTTATTGTTGTGTGGGATGATCATGAAATTACTAACGACACCTATAAAGACGGTGCTGAGAATCACCAAGCGGATGAAGGAGATTTTTATGCCCGTCGTGCAGCGGCAGTTCAAGCTTATTATGAATGGCTACCCATTCGCCCACCTTTTGGCACCGAGCGCTTAGAAATTTATCGTCAGTTTACTTTTGGTAAACTTCTTGACTTATACATGCTCGACACCCGCGTTCTTGCCCGCGACAAACAGCTTGAATACGCCAACTATCGCGATGCTGAAACTAAAACGTTTGACCAAGCACGCTTTATGAAAGACATCGGCAACCCGAACCGCGGTTTACTCGGTGAAACCCAACGCAACTGGCTCCATTCGTCTATGCAGCAAAGCCAGGCTAAATGGCAGGTGTTAGGCCAACAGCTATTAATAGGCCGCATGCTTTTCCCTGTATCTATTTTTAATGGCGTTGAACGCAAAGCAATACCTGATCATGTACATAGGCTCGCGAATATCAAACGCAAACAAAAGCAAGGTGGTGCACTTAGTGAGCAAGAGTTTGCGCTTATCAATACCGTAATGCCTTACAACTTAGACGCATGGGATGGCTACCCTGTTGAGCGGGAACAGGTGCTGATGCAGCTTAAGTCCATCGGCAAGCCAGTTATTGCCCTTGCAGGTGATACACATAACGCTTGGCACAATAAATTAACCCTTAAAGATGGTACAGAGGTAGGGGTTGAGCTTGCCACACCAGGCGTGACGTCACCCGGTATGGAACATTACCTGAGCATGGGGGATGAAAAAGCTAAAACCCTTGCAGACGACCTACCGCTTCTTATAGAAGACTTGCAGTACTGTAATCTTCACCAGCGCGGCTTTATGACATTGACCGTTAGCCAAGATAGCGCTACAGCCACTTGGCACTATGTGGATGTAATTTTAACCAAAGCTGGAAAGGTGGTTAACACGCATAGCTTTGAGATTAAGGCATAGCGTTCTAAAACTTTATAAGCGTGTATAGGCTTGAGTCTATACACGTTATTTGTACAAGAAGAAACTATAAACGCTGTTTTACACCTCGCACAATGAGCTTAGTGCTTTGAACAAATAGTGTGTTTTTAATCTGCGCTCGGCCATTGCTGAGCATCATGAAGTACACGTAGTATTTCGATGCAATTTGTAATGATGTTTTCTCGATATATTACGATAAACGGCAGGCCATTAATCACAAGTTCCCGCGTATTCTTCAATCGGCCATGACGGCCTGCTCTAGGATGTTCTGATAAGACTAGGTGCGAACTATCAATAATGTTCATGACAACGTCAATAGCTACAGAGGGGCTATTTTCTTGCGCAATATGAGCTTCAATTTTCTCTAAATCGGTACCTGCAAGATCAGTCCATTTGAGCTGCACGCTTAGCCTCCCACTTAGCTTTGACATCAGTATGGTCGGTCAAGCGTCCCTCATCAGCGGACTTCATTCCTTTTTCCACCTCTCGGATAAACCACTCTTCGCGGGCAACATACTGCTTGATGGCTTCGGCCATCAGCCACGCCCTAGGTCTATCCATCGCCTTAGCCATTTCGCCTACACGTGCAAGTGTTTCATCATCTAATCTCACTGAGGTCGCTTTTAAAGGCATGCAGATTCTCCGAGGTTCTTTGAGAATCTTTATTGTAACTACACTAGCTTTAAATGTCTTCTTTTGCTTTTCATCACCAAAGACAGAGTGCAAGACATTATAGTTAAATTGCACCAACTAAAAACAGAGTCTCTGATACTTCTTCTTGTAATCCATATAATTTAAGTTACGTCCTATTCCCATCAAGATAGGGGCATATTGACGGGAATAGGTACTCTCTTATTCTTTACTTCTAAAACGCGTAATAAACACGCACACCGGCAATGCGAGGCATACCGCGTACGAATGTAGGAATACCCAATCCACCGCCCGTATTACCAGCATCAATCAAGAATTCTTTATCAAACAGGTTGTTCACGTAAAGCTCATAGGCAAACTTGCTGTTGTCTTGAAGCAGCTTCACCGATACATCAGTCAGTGAGTAAGTATCTTGAGAAAGACCAGGGTAATTGCTGCTTTCAAAAAACACTTCTGACTGGAAACTGGTAAGCCAGTTAACATCAATGTCAAAACTGTCCATATTGAATACTTTGTTGATGTTTATCGCGCCGCTAACTTCTGGCGCTAAGCGGAACTTATTACCACCGTATTGGAACTCAGATCCATCAGCAGTATTGTCTGCAAATTCAGCATCAAGGAAACCAAGGCTTGCTGTTAGCGTCAACGTCTCGCTGTAGTTATAAGTCGCCATGCCTTCAATACCCGACATGGTCGAGTCGCCTACCGTTACAGTAATAGACTGTAAGGTTTCTGCGTCGGTAAAGCTTTGCTGATAATCGCTGTATTCGTAGGTGAAAATGGCACCTGAGAACAGGAAGTTCGCGCTTTGGTATTTAATACCTAAATCGTAACTGTCTACTATTTCAGGTTTAGTCACATTAACGCCACCTGCATTAGCATCCACAACTGGTGAACGTCGTCCCCTAGCGTAGTTCGCGTATACGTTCCAGTTGTTATTAACATCATAGCTTACAGCAAATCGCGGTAGGGTATCGTCAAAGTCGCGCTCGGCATCGAACGTAAATGCACCGTCTGCAGTAGTATAAGTATTACGGGTATAACGTGTTTCGTCGATATAGCGAATGCCAGCAGTAATGTTGATGTCGTCGGTTACAAAATACGACACCTCAGCAACATAAGACGCTATATCAAGTTCAGCTTCAAATATAAACGGCCCTTGTATCATAATAGGCGGCAGTGCAGGGTTAGAAATAGGAGAGCCATCTTCATTAAACAGTTGCGAGACTAACATCGCACGCAGTGCTTCTATTTCTTCAAACGATGCGCCGGTAGCGATATTCTGATTTAGCGGAATGTTTGAGGTGGCCTCAAGCTGTGCTTTTACCGCATCGAAGGTACCACGTACAAATGGGTCGACCATTACATAATAGGGCAAAATAGAATCGTCTTGAGTAATAGACGCACCTACAAACGCGGCCAATTTATCACCCGAGTCATACACTAAACGCATTGACGCACCTTTAAGCGTAGCGTCGTTATCGAAATAGGCATCTTGAATACGCAAAGCAGAACCGTCGGCGTCAAATCCCTCGCTTACCTCTACATCTTTATAGTATGCGTCGGCATGCAGACTGAGCATTTGGTTGAAATCGTAGTTTACGGTTAAGTCATAAGCTTGAAGCGTTCGTTCAATGCCTAGCTCACTGCCTAAACTAAATTCGGCATCAGTAAAAGGGCTAGTATCTCCGCCATTGGGGGCGATAGAGCCTGACTTGAAGGCAATGCCCGGCTGGTCGTTATACTCCATGGCTGCGCGCGCAATGATTTCAAGCTGATCGTAATTCGCTCGCCATGTTGCACGTAGTGCTTGTACTGAAACACCCTGAAGATCTTCGCTGTTGCAAGGCACTTCTTCACCAAGATGGTTGTACATATTTGCATTACCGTAATAGGAGTCAGCGCTACAGGCATTGTTTTCTACAATGCCGTCCATTTCGCGATAAAGACCTGCTATACGAAAACTGTGGTTATCGTTAATAGGCTGGTTATACATGAATTCAACTTCTTGGCCTTGCTCTGAGTTATAGCCAACCTGTACCTTGCCTTCTTGTTCGAAGGTGGGAAGATTAGAATGAATACTCACCGCACCATTGGCTGCCGCCACACCAAACAAGGTTGGCTGGGGGCCTTTTAAAACCTCTACGCGCGCAATATCAAAAAGCGCGACGCTGGCTACCGTCTTTTTACTGATATCAAAGCCATCTTGATATACAGAGATGCGAGGCGTTGCCGATACCGAAGATACGTCGTCAGTCACGCCCCGAATATTAAAAGACGGTAAGCTTACGGCCTGCTCTTGAATTTGAACGTTAGGCAATATTCGAGAAAGCTCATCAAGTTCCATGATATTGGTGCGCTCTAAGAACTCGCTACCTATTACATCCATAGTAACAGGCACATCCATAACGGACTGCTCACGCATTTGTGCGGTTACCGTAATCTCTTCTATATAGTTATGTTCGTTTTCTGTGTCGGGCGCTACTTCTTGTGCAATTGCGGCGCTTGATAGCGCAAATGCAATTGTTGTGGCAAGCAGAGAGCGTGGATAAACCGTTCGTGGGTACAGAGGACGCATCAAATCATTCCTTTTGTGTGCTTATTGGGTGTTTTATGTATTTTTTAAACATTTCGCCGACAGATTGGCGACATTGCCTAGTGTTTAGAAATATCAAAGCCCAAAAATGTAGAACGCTTTTGAGACGGTTCGATGAACTATCCGTGACATGTCGGAGGCAATTTTATGACAAGTATTCTGTGCCCCGTTATAAAACCAAACAGAACTCAATTCTGTACAACAAAGTAGTGCAACCTCTATGCACAAATGAACAATGTCAGTACAATATTTAAGTAGGATAGAAAGAACTTTTAAATAAAAAGCGAAACGGAGACTGCAATGAAAAAACTAATGATGGCTACTGCTATTGGCGCCGCGACCTTATTAAGCGCATGTAGTGCAGAGCACGGCACCACTCAGTGTACTACTGCGCCGGAAGCTGAATGGCAAAACCAAGATGCGTTTCAGGCTCAGCTGTTAGCGCAAGGCTACAAAATCAACGAATTTAAAGTGACAGGCGGTAACTGCTACGAAATCTACGGCTTCGATAAAGAAGAGAACAAAGTAGAGATTTACTTTAACCCTGTTGATGGCAGCATTGTTAAAAAAGAAATGCACTAAATTCTGTTTAGCAAACGGTTCATCGAACGCTTGCTTTAAAACTTGATAAAAACGCTGCAAACTATTGCAGCGTTTTTGTTTTACCCTGAGAAAGTCACGTAATGCACAAAGCTAAAGACACGGGTTCAGATATTTATGTTTGGGATTGGGTAGTGCGCGTATGCCACTGGGGCATTGTTGCAAGTTTTATCACCAACTACTTTATTGTAGAGCCAGGCCGGCTTTTTCATGAAATCGCGGGCTATGTGGGCGTAGCGCTTATATCTATACGCGTTGCTTGGGGCTTATATTCAGCTAATCCCAACAAGAAGGGCTCCGCAGCTTACGCTAGCTTCTCCGCTATTTCGCTAAGCAAGCAGGCCTTTAGAGAACACCTCCAGCACTTAAAGCATAAACAAATCCCACGTACTCATGGCCACAATCCTTTTGGCTGGCTTATGGTGATGGCAGTTATTGCCCTTTTGCTTGGGTTAGGTATTACCGGTTTTATGATGGAAGAAATAGACGCACTGTTTGGAAATAGCACGCTGGAATGGATACACAGTATTATGGCTGATGTATTGTACGGCTGTGTGTTGGTGCATATTGCTGCCGTGTTTGCTGTACAACGTATGGGTAATATTCAGTTAGTTCGCCCTATGCTTACTGGCTGGCGTAAGCGTTAAGCCTACGTAAAGACATAGATGTGCTACGGACATAAATACGCTTTTGCAGAAGCTGGCTTGTTGTGTTTGCCAGCCTTTCTGCCCTAAAGATTTTAGTTGCCTGCAGGTGTTCGTTATCACCTCGCCGCTTGTGGCTTTTAACTATCCAAAGGCCGCTTTGCCTCTCGCACGGCTTTCGGGTGCATTAATTTTTCTAAGCGAGCGAGGTAAGACGCAATTTGCTGATGCTGCTTTTTATCGTTGGTCACCGAGTTATAAAGCCAGTGGTATGCGTCTTCATAATCGTAAGGACTGCCATAACCGTCCAAAAACAACTCAACCAAGTGAATTTGCGCTTTTAGATTTTTAAGCGCAGCGGCTTCACGTAAATACACTACGGCGCGAGATTTATCCTGCTGTACGAGTGTGCCTTTGGCATAGTAACGCCCAAGTTGCTCTAGTGCTGCTGGCAAACCTTGATTCGCGGCATCTTCCATATAGCCAATACCACGGGCAGGTTCAGCGTCTACGCACACGCCCCACGCCAGCATATCTCCCCATAAAAACTGGTAGGCCGGTACTTTCAACACGTTTGCACGCGCTTCAATGTCTTGCACTAATTGGCATCGATCAGCCACTACTTTGTCTAAATGCGTATTAGCATTAATCATATCGATTAAGGCATCTTGGCTGTAAAGCTGAACTGCGCGAAGCTCTTCAATCGTTTCCCCTTCAAGAGCATGAGCGCAAAAACCCGTGACAGTCGCGCAGATAAATAAGGCTGTGTGTAGAATACGTTTCATAGCAAAAGAGTATGTGTTGATTACAATGTCTTAGTTAAGGTATCGACTAATTATAGATTATCTTAACCAAGACATGCTTTTCTTTACGAATGGACACATGAGCGTCTGCGGCCAGCTAATATCTGCTTTCAACTTTATGCTGACCACATGCATTTAACCGTACGCCAGCATCTTGCTCTTAGTGGCTACTTTTTCGCGGGCACATGGCCGATTGGATATGGCGGGCGTGATCGGCTAGGTCAATACCTAAATCAGTTAGGTAACCACCGTCTGGCTGGGTGATTAGGCCTTTGGAGTATAGCCTGGATGCTGCGTTCACCATGCTTTGGCTGGCATCGTGATGAATTTTTAAACCTTGAAGTAGGCTGTCTGTTGGAAACTTCAGTAACAAATTTAATTCGTCTAACATGTCCTGATCGAATGAACTCATGTAACCACCTTAGGCAAAAGGGTTAGTAGGGATTTAGCACGCTGACCACTGTAAAACACCTCAGCAAAGCACTATTAGCCCTAGATTTGTTAATATTTTTAACGCTTTCTTATATCACACCCAAATGGCACCTCTGTAAAGCGTAATTTATCTGTAAAACGTTTAATCGTGTAAACACAGCGCTTACTGATCGGACTTTGGCGCTAAATAGTATATTCTTGCCATAAATTGAGTTTGTGGATGCACCTGCACTGATGAAGTACAAAGATTTACGCGACTTTATTCGCCAGCTAGAAGCTAAAGGTGAATTGGTACGCATTACCCAGCCCATTGATACCGACCTTGAAATGACAGAAATTGCCGACAGGACGTTGCGTGCCGGCGGCCCTGCACTGTTATTTGAAAACCCTAAAAATCACGACATGCCCGTATTGGCAAATTTGTTTGGTACACCAGAGCGCGTAGCTATGGGCATGGGTCAAGAGTCTGTTGAAGCACTGCGTGAAGTAGGCAAGCTACTGGCTTATTTGAAAGAGCCAGAGCCGCCTAAAGGGCTGAAAGATCTTTGGGAGAAGCTGCCAGTATTTAAGCAGGTGCTAAATATGCCTGCCAAAATCCTTAAAAAAGCCCCTTGTCAGGAAGTGGTGCTTACCGGTGACGACGTAGACTTATCAAAAATTCCGGTACAGCGCTGCTGGCCGGGTGACGCTGCGCCTTTGTTAACATGGGGTTTGAGTGTTACTAAAGGGCCGCATAAGAAGCGTCAGAATCTGGGCATTTACCGTCAGCAGGTTATCGGCAAAAACAAACTTATTATGCGTTGGTTGTCACACCGTGGCGGCGCCCTTGATTTTCGTGAGTGGTGTCAAACACACCCGGGCGAACCCTACCCGGTATCTGTGGCCCTTGGCGCAGATCCCGCTACCATTTTAGGTGCAGTTACCCCTGTACCAGATACCCTTTCCGAGTATGCTTTTGCGGGGCTACTGCGTGGTGACAAAACTGAAGTAGTTAAGTCTATTAGTAACGACCTACAGGTACCTGCCAGTGCCGAGATTGTACTCGAGGGCTATATTGCTCAGGATGAAACTGCGGCTGAGGGCCCTTATGGCGATCACACCGGTTACTACAATGAAGTCGACGACTTCCCTGTATTTACCGTTACTCATATAACCCATCGTAAAGATCCTATCTATCATTCGACCTATACAGGCCGTCCACCAGATGAGCCAGCTATTTTAGGTGTTGCGCTAAACGAAGTGTTTGTGCCTATTTTGCAAAAGCAGTTCCCTGAAATTGTTGATTTCTACTTGCCTCCAGAAGGGTGCTCTTATCGTATGGCAGTGGTAACGATGAAGAAACAGTATCCTGGGCATGCGAAACGGGTGATGATGGGTGTGTGGTCGTTCTTGCGCCAGTTCATGTACACCAAATTTGTGATAGTGTGCGATGACGACATCAACGCGCGTGACTGGAACGATGTTATTTGGGCCATCACCACCCGTATGGACCCAGCCCGCGACACGGTAATGATAGAAAATACGCCTATCGACTACTTGGACTTTGCGTCCCCCGTTTCAGGGCTAGGTTCTAAAATGGGCATGGACGCCACCAATAAAATGCCGGGCGAGACCGACCGAGAATGGGGCGTACCTATTGTGATGGACGAAGACGTTAAAAAACGCGTTGATGATATTTGGGACAGTCTTGGTATTATGTAGCGACTATTTTTAGCGCTATTTATTTTGTATTGAAGCATGCGCTTTTCTTAAGCGCATGAAAAGGCGACACGCTAAGCAAGAAGGTTAGAAGAGAATACATGTCAGAAATTAAGTGTAAGGTTGCAAGCATCACGCCTTTAACCGAAGTGGTTCAAAAAGTTGAATTAACGCCAGAAAACCCTGTTGAGTTTAAGGCGGGTCAGTACGCCATGGTGGTAATGGGCGAAAAAGATATGCGTCCATTTTCTATTGCCAATGCCGCATTTGATAATAGCCGCATTGAATTACACATTGGCGCAGAGCCTGGCAACAGCTACGCTGGTGAAGTGCTAGAGCGCATGCGTGCGGATGGCGAAATTACCGTAAACGTAGGTAATGGCAATGCCTTTTTGCAAAGCAATGGCCTGCCTATGGTACTTATTGCAGGTGGTACGGGCTTCTCGTATACGTATTCAATTCTGCAAGAGCACCTTAATAGCGGCGACAAGACGCCAGTTACACTCTATTGGGGTGGTAAGCATGCGGCTGACTTGTATTTGGCCGACAAGCTAACTGAGCTCGCTGAAGCTAACGACCACTTCACTTTTGTGCCGGTTGTCGAGTTTGCTTGCGACGAGTGGAAAGGCAGAACGGGCTGGGTACACCATGCGGTAATGGCTGACCACGCTGACTTTGCCAATATTCAGGTTTACGTTGCAGGTCGTTTTGAAATGGCAAAAGTTGTACGCGATGATTTTACACAACGCGGTTTAAAAGTTGAGAACCTGTTTGGCGACGCGTTTGCGTTTATTTAAGCCAATTGCATAAGGACTTGTTAAAACCTATCGCCATCGAATCGTCGTTGGCGTTTTGTTATGGATATTGAGGATCAGTCATACCGTCAATCTCCTGAGCCGCCTTATCAAAGGTAAACACGTTAGTAAGGTTTAGCTTATGTAGCTGCGCGTGACGTTTGGCTTTATTGATTATGAGAGCATCTGGGAAATCTGCTTGCTTGGTTTTTCCGCCTGCTTTTATAGGCTTAGCATTGGTGAAATCTTTCAGTGCGGCCCACACTGCCTGATTATCCTCAAACACAATATTTGGCTCGGCAAAAAGCGCATGAATAACCTGAATAATTTTCTCTTTATTTAAGTTGTAGCGCTTACCTTTTAGTGTCCAAATGGTTTCAATTAATACCACATCTGTAATCAATACTGTTTCAGAAGACAAAATCAATTTGTTTGCTTGCTTAGCTTGTATTTCATCGTCTTGAAGTAGGTAGCGGAGCAAGATATTCGTATCTATAGCTATCATTTTTCTAACGCGCTGTGGACCGACGCTTCATCACTGAAACTGTTATTAACCGCGATATTTTTCAAAATTCCTTTTGCCGCGCCAGTTTGTTTTTTCACAATAGAAATAATACCTTGCCGATCAACAAAGCTTTCAACATCATCGCCCGCATGAATATTTGCAATGCTACATAACTCTGCGGGAAGCGTTATCTGCCGTTTCATACTAACTTTAGCCATCGTTATTTAATCTCCACACCTCTCAACTGTTCATTTATCATACTAACACCTTTACTTTTTGTCAGAAAGTAAAGAATAGATAGTTTTAAGCTTGCGACAGTTGGCTAGTTTAAATCGTTCACTCCAATTGTAGCCAAGCTACGTATTGGTTATGGTGAAAAGATAAACACTGGAGAGAACAATGATAAAAAACCTATCCTCACTCGCTAACATAAGCGCCAAAACAAGAACAAATAGTTTGCTGGCCTCTGCCATATTGTTAAGTAGCACTGCATCTTTCGCTGCTTACGCACAAAGTGAGCAGCAGCAAGCACTTTACGATATTGCCAAAAATGTTTCCGCTGAAAACATTGAAAAAGACATTACTACGCTGGTGAACTTTGGTACACGCCATACCCTTTCTGAAACCGAGTCTGATACTCGTGGTATTGGTGCTGCGCGTCGCTGGATTAAATCTGAATTTGATAAAATTTCAGCCGAGTGTGGTGGCTGCTTAGAGGTGTACTACCAGTCGGAAGTCATCAGCGGTGAAAAGCGTATTCCCGACCCAGTAGAAGTGGTTAGTGTTATTGCTATTCAACGCGGTAGTACTGATCCGGACCGCTATGTGATTATGTCTGGCGACATTGATTCACGGGTGTCTGATGTGATGGATTTCACCTCTGATTCACCAGGTGCAAACGACAACGCCTCTGGTGTTGCCGGTACCCTTGAAGCCGCGCGAGTACTATCCAAATACAAGTTTAACGGCAGTATCGTGTATGCTGCTTTATCTGGCGAAGAGCAAGGGCTTTTCGGCGGGCGTATTATGGCAAACCAAGCCAAGAAAGACGGCTGGCGAATTAAAGCCGTGCTCAATAATGACATGATTGGCAATATCGAAGGGGTAAACGGTGTTATTAACAACACCACCGCTCGCTTGTTTGCTGAAGGCACTCGTGTAACAGAAACGGAAAAAGAAGCGAGCATGCGACGTTTCACCGGAGGTGAAGTAGACTCGCCAAGCCGAAACCTTGCCCGCTATATCGATAAAATTGCCGATCAGTATATTGAGAACTTAGACACTATGGTGATTTATCGCTTGGACCGCTTTGGTCGTGGCGGCCACCACCGCCCGTTTAACGACTTGGGCTACCCGGGTATTCGTATTATGGAAACTAACGAAAACTACACACGCCAGCATCAAGATCTTCGCGTAGAAGACGGTATTGCCTATGGTGATACCTTGGATGGCGTCGACTTTGATTACGCTGCAAAACTTACTGGCCTTAATGCTGTTTCTCTTGCTGCTATGGCGTGGGCACCGAACCCACCTGCAAATGTAGAAATTGCCGGTGCAGTTCAACCTTCAACATTTTTAAAGTGGGACGCACTAGACGCTGAAGAGAACCCTCAGCTTAAAGGGTATAAAGTATATTGGCGTCATACTGATGCTCCGCAATGGGAATACAGTAAGTATGTGGGTAACGTTACCGAGGCCATGCTTGAGAACGTTGTTATCGACAACTACTTCTTTGGCGTAGCCAGCGTTAACAAGGACGGTGTTGAAAGCGTAGTCGTTTATCCAGGTCCTGCGGGAAGCTTTGGAGAATAAGCGTTTAAATTGAACGTTTACGTTGGGCGCCTATATTGGGCATGCTTATCCCCATCCAATTACGCACCCAATTATGCATGCAATCGAGTTCGTGACGTTAAGCTGGTAATGAAACCGGCTTATCGTCGCGAATGACTTTACTTAATAAAAGCTAATATAAACGTGGACACTACACTCAATATATTGATGTCGCTTACATTTTGTTAATTTAAGCCAGTACGTGTTTATTGGAATTAAGCGACTAACTGAATTACAGTGTAGTAAATGTATGACGGCAGTTCGGAGTTCACCTTTGGTAAGATTAAGCGCGTTCTCGCTCTCTATTTTCACTCAACGTCTTTCTTTATTAGGCATAAGCCTAGCCCTTTGTTGTTTAAATGTTTCGCAATTACATGCCGCCCCTACCAAATTAGGTGCAGCTTCCTTCGAGACCTACATAAGCGACGATGGGGAGCCTGCTCGAGTTAACACACTGCTCGAAAAGGTGTTTCAGAAGGCAGAGTTGGATATCCAACTTCAGGTTATGCGACAAGCTTTTTTGGGCAGTTCTGTACTGACAGGTAAGCTAGACGGTGAATTTGCCTACGTTAATTTGGGTGAGGATAGCAGCAACTATATACTATCCGATATCTACTTACCCATTTACCTTTACGCGGTAAGCAAAGAGGCGGACGTTGAGGCAGTAAAGCTATTCCCTCATTTAAAAGACAATAGGGTCGCTATTGAAAATCGCTTTGCGAATACGCCCTCATTCAGACTGCTGAAAGATATAAAGTGGTCACGCAACCCCACTACGTTTGATGCATTTCGACAACTTGCCGACGATAGAGCGCCTTACTTAATTACCACCCAGCTGCTTGCGCGAGAGCTAAACATATTGCTGGCTAACGATAATGAAGAAACCCTGCACTTTTCAGCAAAACCTTTAGCAAAAACCGGATTTCAAATAGCTATCAGCAAAAATGTTGCTAACGCTGAAAGGATTGTTGCGCAATTCAATCAAGCTGTGTCGACAATGCAGAATTCGGGGGAATTGAATCAGCCACTTGAGTTAGCTTGGCTCACCAAAGATGTGAATGGCGATGGCGTTGCCGACTTTATCGGGCACAGCAACATAACTACCACGTCAGACTTGTTAAACACCGCCTATTCCCTTGACGGTAAACCTACATCTGAAGCCAGCGCATTTTATATTGACGGGGATAGATATGCATCGCTTGAGGAAGCGCGTGCAGCCCTTCCCGATGCAGAAAGTTCGTCGCCCCGCGAGTCGCTGTTAGATAAAACCACCTACCAGCTACTACTCCGCCGCTGGTAGATGAATTTTGACTTCGGTGAACTTTAACTTTGAAAGGCATTAAATTAGGTAGAGAAGCACGAAGTCGACTACGCGACTTCTACACTAAAAAGCATACCTGTCATTGCTTAAACTAAACGACCTTTTCAAAGATATGCGTCAGCTTTGTTAACGCTCTATCTTCGCGCTCTATCTTCGCAATTCTGCTGATC
>CETE01154042.1_pt1 | contig 24147 bp, 23 predicted proteins | sample 531241 | NCBI WGS metagenome assembly CETE01 (sample SAMEA2622336, study PRJEB7988) | marine metagenome | biome: marine biome (ENVO:00000447); feature: deep chlorophyll maximum layer (ENVO:xxxxxxxx); material: "saline water (ENVO:00002010), including plankton (ENVO:xxxxxxxx)" | depth 30 m
TTATTTTTTGATATAATTATAATAATACTTGTTATTTAATTTTTATAATTAAAATATATTTAATTAATATGACTTGTTAATTTAGTTAAAAAAAAAATCAATAAAAATTTTAAAATATAATTTATAAAAATAAATTAACATTTAATAAAATTAATTATGAATATAAAATATTGATAACCATAAAAATAATATTATTACTAACAATAATATTGTGTTTGTTAATATTTAAATTAAAAACTAATTATTAATAAATAATTTTAAATTTACCTAAAAAAAAAGTTAATAAAGTTATTTATAATTAAATTGAAAAAAAATAATAATAATATTGACTTTAAAAAAATATAAATGCTTAAAAAAAAATAAAAAAAAACCAATTTTATTTATGATTAATTGAGCAACAAATTATTAACAATAATTTTATTTAATATTAATAAATAAAATTATAAATACTAGATAAAATAAATTAAATATTAACATAGTGTTAAATAAAAAAAAATGAAAATTGCATTAGCTTGTGATCACGCAGGGTTTGAATATAAAGAACAATTAAAAAACTATTTAATAGAAAAAGGAAATAAAACAAAAGATTTTGGTTGTTTTTCTTTAGAAAGTGTTGATTATCCAGATTTTGCACATCAACTAGCAGAAAGTATAGAAAAAAAAGAAAATGATTTTGGAATACAATTTTGTGGTACTGGAAATGGAATAAATATGTCTGCTAATAAACATCAAGGAATAAGAGCCGCTCTTTGTTGGAACACACATATTGCTGAACAAGCAAGATTACATAATAACGCAAATGTTCTTACTATGCCGGCAAGACACTTAAGTTGGGAAGAAATTAAAAAAATAGTTGATATTTTTTTAATAACGAATTTTGAAGGAGGAAGACACGAAAGAAGAGTAAATAAAATAAAAAAATGAAAAAACTGATAATACTATTAGTTTTTATACCAATCATAAATTATGCACAGAATAACATACGTTATTCTAATACAATTTTAGTAGAAGACTTAAAAAAACATTTAACTATTTTAGCTTCAGACTCCCTACAGGGAAGGGAAACAGGAAGAGAGGGACAAAAACTAGCTGCTGAATATATAAAAAATCATTTTATAAACATAGGGATCCCTCCTTATAAAGACACCACCTACTATCAAAAATTTGAAACAGAATCTGAAAGACATATTTGTAAATATAACTGTGAAGATTGTGAAGAAGATTTTATTACAACATTGTTTGCAAAAAGAAGATTAGTTAAAGGAGAAAATGTTTTAGGATACATAGAGGGTTCAGATTTAAAAGAAGAACTAATTATGATTACAGCACATTATGATCATTTAGGTAAGCATGACACATTAATATTTAATGGAGCTGATGATAATGGTTCTGGAACATCTGCAGTATTAGAAATAGCAGAAGCTTTTATGCTTGCTAAAAAAGAAGGAAATGGTCCAAGAAGATCGGTTCTTATAATGCCTGTTTCTGGAGAAGAAAAAGGGCTTCTTGGAAGTGCACACTATACAGAAAATCCAATATATCCTTTAGAAATGACCGTAGCTAACTTAAATATAGATATGATAGGTCGCTTAGATTATTATAATGATACAGCTGACTATGTCTATTTAATAGGTTCAGACATGTTAAGCCAAGAACTACACGATATAAGTGAAGAGGTTAATAAAAAACATATTGGATTAAAACTAGACTACACCTTTAATTCTGAAGAAGATCCAAATAAATATTACTATAGATCAGATCACTATAATTTTGCTAAAAACAATATACCAGTTATTTTTTATTTTAATGGTATACATGATGACTATCACAAAACAACAGACACAATAGAAAAAATAGATTTTAATAAAATAGAAACAATAACTAGGCTTGTTTTTTTAACAGCATGGGAATTAGCAAACAGAGAAGAAAGAATAAAAGTTGATAAAAACTAAAGATCAAACTTTATTCCTTGTGCTAAGGGTAGATCAGAAGTGTAATTAATCGTATTTGTTTGTCTTCTCATGTAAATTTTCCAAGCATCTGATCCGCTTTCTCTTCCTCCTCCTGTTTCTTTCTCTCCACCAAAAGCTCCACCAATTTCTGCACCTGAAGTACCAATATTAACATTTGCTATACCGCAATCACTTCCAGAAGCAGAAAGGAATTTTTCAGCTTCACGTAAATCCTTTGTCATAATTGCGGAAGAAAGTCCTTGCTTAACCCCATTTTGAAGAGCAATAGCCTCATTCAAGGTAGAATATTTTATTAAATATAAAATAGGAGCAAATGTTTCTTCTTGAACAATTTCAAAATGATTTTCTGCCTCAATAATAACAGGTTTTACATAACATCCACTCTCATAACCGTCACCCTCTAAAACACCTCCTTCAACAACAATTTTTCCACCTTCTTTTACTGCATTTTTTATAGCTTCTAAATACATTTTTACAGCATCTTTATCAATTAGCGGTCCAACATGATTTTTCTCATCTAAAGGGTTTCCTATTTTTAACTGTGTATAAGCTGAAGCAAGTTTGTTTTTTACATCTTCATAAATAGACTCATGAATGATTAATCTTCTAGTTGAAGTACATCTTTGTCCACATGTTCCAACAGCTCCAAAAAGAGCACCAATGATAGTTATATCTAAATCTGCATTTGGTGAAATAATTATTGCATTATTTCCTCCTAGCTCTAATAAAGATTTACCAAATCTCTTTGCAACTTCAGCACCAACAATTCTTCCCATTCTAGTTGATCCTGTTGCGGAAATTAACGGTATTCTATCGTCAGAAGTCATCATTTCTCCAACAACATAGTCACCATTAACTAAACAAGAAATACCGTCTGGTAAATCGTTTTCCTTAGCAACAAGGTTCCAAATATTTTGACAAGCGATAGCACAAAGAGGGGCTTTTTCAGAAGGCTTCCAAATACAAACATCACCGCATACCCAAGCTAAAGCAGTATTCCAATTCCAAACAGCAACAGGAAAGTTAAAAGCAGAAATTATTCCAACAACACCTAGAGGGTGATACTGTTCGTACATCCTATGCCCAGGGCGTTCAGAGTGCATAGTTAGACCATGAAGTTGTCTTGAAAGACCAACAGCAAAATCACAGATATCTATCATTTCTTGAACCTCACCAAGACCTTCTTGTAATGATTTACCCATTTCATAAGAAACAAGCTCACCAAGAGGTTGTTTATACTCTCTTAATTTTTCACCATACTGGCGAACAATCTCACCTCTTTTAGGAGCAGGAACAGATCTCCAAAAAACAAAAGCAGAAGAGGCTGATTTAACAACTTTTTGATATTCTTCACTAGTAGTAGATGTGACAGAACCAATAAGTTTTCCATCAACAGGAGAAAAGGAATCTATTTTGGAACCACCTCCAAAAGATAAATTACCTACAGAGGAACCATTGTTAACGTCATCTATTTTTAATAATGAAAGGGTATTTTTAATATTTATCATAATAGCTGTTTTAATTTGATTTGCAAATCTACAAAAAGAAAGGTATTACCAAAGAAGAAAAGAATAACACTTAAGCCTCATCAAGAATATCCTCACCAGAGTGTTCAATATTTGTTTCTAAACTAATATTATTAGGGTCGTTTTCATCATTAGAAGTAATTAATTCTTCTTCAGCCAAAGCGTCTTTCTTTTTCTGTTTTATCAAAGACCAAGACATTATTAGACAAGAAAACAAAATAACAAAAAGCAAAATTCCATCAAGATTAGGGTTGTCTCCCTTTATGCTGTCAGGTATTTTATAAAAGAGAAGAATTGTTATCAGCCCTCTTGGCGCAACAAAAACCTCTGGGGTGATTTTTTCTAAACTAAAGGTTCTTCCAAAAACTAATAGGACGAGAGCCCTAATAAGATAAATAATAATAATTAAAACGATACCAACACCTATAACCTTAAAGCTTAATAAATCAGAGAACACAATTGACCACCCAAATAAAATAAAGAAAAACGTTCTAACAACAAATGCAGACTCTACTGTTACAAGGCGAAAATCAGATAAAATCCTTTCCACCCTTTCAGGTATTACCAGGCCTTCAAAAACACCAGTAAAAAATAATTTATAATTATTTAAAATTAAACCAAAAATTAGAATAATTAAAAGAACCGGATAGTGGTTTATTTTTCCAACCGCGTATAAAAACAAAAGAACAGAGATTAGTAAAAAAAGCTTTGCGTGTCCTTTTAAGTGTTGAAAAATATACACAAGAATATATGATATTACAACGGAAAAAACAACAGTGAGCAGCAAACCCTTAAATGTTTCTGGCAGTACGTTTCCTGTGTCTTCTGATCCCACATACCCCAACACACCATAAAAAAAGATAATACCAACAATATCTGAAAAAGTGCTTTCGTATATAAGAAACTCTTTTTTATTTTCTTTTAAATCCTCTATAGAAGGAAGAATTATAGCAGAACTTAAAATAGATAAAGGGATGGTTAATAAGAGCGCCGTTGTTAGAGAAAAATCAGGCATAACTAAAGAGATAAAACCAGCAGCGGTGTAAGAGGTTGCAACTAAAGCAACAATACTAACGGCCAAGGATTTTAAAATCACGCCGAATTTTTCTTTCAATAGTTTTAAGTCCAGAGCCGCTTCTAGAACAATTAAAATTAAACCAACGGTACCAAGAAGTTTTAACAACTCCGTAAAACTTTCATTCCAGCCGCCCGCAACAAGGTTTACAACGACACCCAGCCCGATTAGCAGCAAAACAGCAGGAATCCCCGATTTTTTAGAATAAGAATTAAAAAAATAAGAGATTATTATAGTTGAGGCAAAAATTAAAATGTAACCATTTGTGTCTAGATTATCAAACATGTTGTGTTTTTATAAAAGTTTAATTAAGCAAATATAATTAAACTTTAAACATGATTAAATAAACAAATAGTTAAAAAAGCTTTATTATATCATTACCATTGGCATATAAAACTAAGCTCATAAGCAAAATAAAACCAGTAATTTGCGCATACTCCATCACTTTTTCTGGCGCGGGCTTTCCAACAATAATTTCGTAGAGTAAAAATACAACATGACCACCATCTAAAGCAGGAATAGGTAAAAGGTTTAAAAAAGCAAGCATAATAGAAAGAAAAGCTGTTAGCTCCCAAAATACTCTCCAGTCCCAAGATGGAGGAAACATATTTCCTATGGAGGCAAAACCACCCACATCACCCCCAAGCTCATTTTTCGAGTTAAAAAGCAAACCAAATTGAGCGATATAATTTTCTAGTTCAAATTTTGTTTTTTCATATCCCGCCGGAATTGAGCCAAATAAACTAAATTTATCTAGTGAGCTTTTAAGAACATCTTGTTCAAACATAAAACCAATTTTTCCTTCCTCGCTTACAAGAACATCTAAATATATTAAAGACCCTAATCTTTCAACTACAAGAGAAATATTTTTGTTTTTATTTTTATTTATTTCAGCGATTAATAAATAACCCTCGTGTTTACCTTCAAGGCCATTAACTGAGACAATAATATCTTCTTTTAAAAGCCCCGCAGACTCTGCGTTTGAGTTTTTTGTTACAGACTTTACAATAAGCTGATTGTCAGGCAAACTGTTTGGAGCAAACAATGGGCCAACATTTTTATCTTTTAAATCTTTAATAAAATTATCTCCTATTTTAATTTCAGTTTCAACACCGCTTCTTTCGACCATAACGCTAAAAGCCTCGTCTCTTACAGCCATCATTTTTACTACTTTCGCCCTGGACATACCGTTGGTGTATGTTCGATCTATTTTTTCACCATCGACACTTAAAATCTTATCCCCATCTTTAAAACCAATTTCTTTAGCAAAATCAGAAAAAACCAGACCATTTTTTAAATTATTATTTTCAATATAAGGGTCCCCCCCCCAGGTATATAAAATCATTGAATAAATAAAAACACCCAGAAGCAAATTAACAGTAACCCCTCCAAGCATAATTATAAGGCGTTGCCAGGCAGGCTTAGACCTAAACTCCCATGGCTTTGGGGGTTTGGCCATCTGTTCTTTATCCATGCTTTCATCAATCATTCCAGAAATCTTAACATATCCACCAAGAGGAAGCCAACCTATACCGTATTCAGTATCCCCAATTTTTTTCTTTATAACAGAAAACCATGGATCAAAAAATAAATAAAATTTTTCAACACGAGTTTTAAATAGTCGAGCCGGAATAAAATGACCAAGCTCATGCAACACAATAAGTATTGAGAGGCTTAAAATAAGTTGTGCCGCCTTAATTAAAATTACTTCCATTAGATATTATTTTTTTTGCAAGAGCCCTTGTTTGAAGGTCTGTTTCAACATAGTCTTCAACGTTAGGATTTGCTACAAAATTAATTTTTTCTAGACAACTACCAATCAAATCAGGCATTTTTAAAAAAGCGATTTTATCTTTCAAAAAAGCATCTACAGCAACCTCATTTGCGGCATTTAAAATACAAGCAGCATTACCCCCCCTTTGCATAGCTAAGTATGCAAGGTGTAAGTTTTTAAATGTTTTAAAATCAGGTTTTTCAAACGTAAGCTCCGGGTATTCAAAAAATGAAAACCGCTCAAATCTATTTTTAATTCTTTTAGGAAAGCCTAGCGCATATTGTATTGGCAGCATCATATCTGGCAGGCCAAGTTGCGCCTTGATTGAACCGTCTTCAAATTGAACGGCAGAATGAATAATTGACTGAGGGTGTACAACGACTTCAATTTGGCTAGACGTTAAGTCAAATAGCCACTTAGCTTCAATAACCTCTAACCCCTTGTTCATCAGTGTAGCGCTATCTATTGTTATTTTTGCGCCCATGTCCCAGTTTGGGTGTTTTAAGGCCTCTTTTTTTGTTATTTCCCCAAGCTGACTAGCCTCTAAACCCCTGAAAGGCCCCCCGGAAGCGGTTAAAAAAATTTTTTCTATTTGGTTTCTTCCCTCGCCAATAAGGCATTGAAAAATTGCAGAATGCTCGGAATCTACAGGTATAATTTCAGCCCCATACTCCAAAGACATTTTTGTAATTAAATCTCCAGCAACAACAAGGGTTTCTTTATTTGCTAAAGCAATACGCTTTCCATTTTTAATAGCCTTTATGGTGGGCATTAAACCAGAGTAACCAACAAGAGCGGTAAGTACTATATCAATACTTGCTGACTCAACAACATCTTCAAGGGATTTCTCACCACAAAAAACCTTAATTCCCTTTTTATCAAGAGCCGCAAAAACTTCGGTATATTTTTTTTCATTGCAAATAACCACAAAGTTTGGATTGTGTTGCTCTGCCTGCTTAATTAAAAGATCAGCATTGTTATTTGCGGTCAATACCTCAACCTCGAAAAGAGATTTGTGCTTAGATATTACATCAAGCGCTTGTGTTCCTATTGACCCCGTAGAACCAAGAATGGCAATTTTTTTTATTTTATTATTCACGATATAAATTTATTTTTTCAGCAATTTCCCTGTCATTAGCCAGTCGAGGAACTTTGTTTTGTCCACCAAGCTTGCCAGCCTCTTTCATAAACTTTATAAAACCATTTTTACCAACACAGGTAACCTTAAGCCCACGTAAAACACCTCCTGAAACAAGGTCACGATAATAGGTGTTATTTTTTTGTAAACAAACATCAAGAGAGTTTTTAAAACCATCTAGGTCGTCAGGCTTCTTCCCAAACTCTATAAACCATTCGTGATAAGGAAGACCCCTGCCTGGGTTAACCTGTGGGGCTACATGAAGCTCTTTAATTTCTGCTGGATAAACCAATAAAGTTTCTTTCAAAGACCGCTCAACCTCTTCAGCTATAACATGCTCTCCAAAGGCTGATGTAAAGTGTTTTATTCTACCGGTAACAATAATTTTGTATGGATCTTTTGAAACAAACTTCACAGTGTCTCCAATACAGTACCCCCATAAACCAGCATTTGTGTTTAGTATTATAACATAGTTAACACCAGTTTCAACCCCTGAAAGATCAACTCTTCTAGGGTTTTTATCAAAAAAATCGTTGGCATCAATGAATTCATAAAAAATCCCGTGATTAACACAAAGCAACATTCCTTTTTCTTTTTGAGAGTCTTGATAGGCAATAAAACCCTCAGAAGCAGGATAAAGTTCTAAGCCATCGACTTTTCTTCCAATTAATTTTTCAAAGGTGTTTTTGTATGGTTCATAGTTAACACCACCGAAAATAAACAAATCAAAATCAGGAAATAAATTACCAATTAATTTTCCACTTTTTTTTTGAAGTTTTTCAAAGTACATTTGAACCCACGGTGGAATTCCTGAAATAACAGACATTTTTTTGTTAACTGTTTCTTCTACTATTGCATCAACTTTACTTTCCCAATCTTCAATACAGTTTGTTTTAAATGATGGCAGGCGGTTTTTTTTTAAATAAAATGGTATGTGGTAAGCAACAATTCCAGAAAGGCGGCCGGTTAAAATATTTCCAGTTCGCCTTAAAACAGGGCTCCCTTGTAAAAAAATCATTTTCCCATTTACTATGTTTGTGTTTTTTGATTCGTGTATATATGTAAGAATAGCGTCTTTCGCTGCCTTTAAATGAAACGGCATACTTTCTTTTGTGATTGGAATAAATTTTGAGCCGGATGTAGTACCTGATGTTTTACAAAAATATATTGGTTTGTTAGGCCAAAGCACACCTCTCTTTCCGGCGATAATTTTATTTATATAAGGCTTTAGGTCTTCATAATCTCTTATAGGAATATTTTTTTTAAAATCACTGTAGGATTTAATTTTAGAAAAAGAGTGGTCTAAACCAAAGTCTGTGTTTTTTGCTCGAGTTACTAGCTGGCGCATCAATTTTTGTTGACACAAGAGGGCGTTTTTTTTCCAAACACTATTTTTTCTAACAACATGTCTAGCAAGAAAAATACTTAAAAAAGACTTTATACTCATTTTAAAATAAAATAAAACTCTCAGGATTAACCGGTTTTCCATTTTTCCACAACTCAAAATGTAAGTGTGGACCTGAAGAAAACCCTCCAGAATCACCAATAATTGCCACATGCTCCCCTCCTTTTACATAGTCACCAACAGATCGCAACAAAACAGAATTATGTTTATAAAAAGATAAATACCCGTCTTTATGCTGAATTCCAATAGAGTGTCCTGTTTCAGGGTTCCACTCACTAACCACAATTGTTCCTGACAAAACTGAAGCAACTCTAGAGTTTTCTTTTGCAACAACATCAACACCATAGTGCAGGGTAGAGGGGTTAAATCGTTCAGTTATAACTCCAGATATTGGGGTGAAAAAAAGAACAAGGTTGTTGTTGTTTATGTTAAAAAATAAAGCGCCTTTTTCCTCTTCTTCAACATTTTGGCGCAATAGAGATTCTTTTGTGGAGGTTGCAAAATCAACTTCAGTCAAATTTATGCTTCCCACCTCTTCTAAAGAGTCTTTGTAAGAAACAACATTGCCCGAAATAATGTTTTGAATAGTTGTTAAATAAGATTTTTGATAATTTAAAACACCAATTAATGAGTCTGATTTTATACTTAAAGCAATAACTTGATTTTCAAGATCTTTTTTGGACATACCAGGAATATAGCTTTTTATAAATGTGTTTGAAATTATAAAAAAAGAAAATAAAAAACCAATGCAAATTGCCGCAATCAACAAGAAAAGGATCTTGGCACGACTAATCTTTAAGGAAAGCTTTTCTTCAAAAGAATCATCAGTCATTATAACAAATCGATACTTAACAATAATTTGTTGAAGCAGTTTTTTTATTTTGTTTTTAGCTGACATAATTTTGCAAATATCATAAAATAATAAGCATATTTGCTATATTTTTTAAATAGAGATAAAATAAAATTAATTAAAAGCAGTTTATTAACTTTATGTTACAGCTAAAACAACAAATAACAACAATAATATTTTTAGTTCTGTTGTTGTTTTTTTCTTCTTGCTCTACCAAAAAAAAATCCTGGGTAAACCGACAATACCACAACGTTTCAGCCAAATATAACGGATATTTTAATGGAAACGAAAGTTTAAAGTCGGGTATTTTAAAAATACGCAAAAATCATAAAGACGACTATACAACAATTTTAAATGTATTTCCCGAAACTAAATTAGAGGAGTCAAAAAAAACACAACCATACATGGACAAGGCCATACAAAAAGGGTCAATAGTAATACAAAGGCACTCTATGAAGATAGGGGGAAAAGAGTATTGCAAATGGATTGATGACAATTATTTGATGATTGGAAAAGCGTACTTTTATAAAGGAAACTTTGACGAGGCGGTTAAGACATTTTCGTTTATAAAGAACGAGTATAATTCAGAAGAAATAAAGCTGCTCGCGTCATTATGGCTTTTTAGAAGCTATGTTGAAAAACAAGACTTTTCTTCAGCTAAAAAAGAGCTCGAAGAACTTGGAAGCCACAAAAAAATGTCTAAGAAAATAAAATTAATGCTTGCAAAGACTTCGGCAGACTATTATCTTAGGTCTAAAAATTTTTCTTCAGCTAAGGTAGAATTAATTAAGTCAATAGAGCTAACTAATGGTAAAAGAAACAGAGTTCGCCTAAACTATATATTAGCCCAAATTTATCAATTAGAAAATAAAGACGCAGAGGCTAAAAAATATTATCAAACCGTTTTAAAATCTAACCCGGAATACGAAATGGCTTTTAATGCAAAAATGAATATTGCACGAACCCTTGATAAGGGAGACGAGGGGTTTGCAAAAATGAAGGAAGAGCTTTTAAAAATGACTAAAGATGAAAAAAACACTGAATATTTAGACCAAATATATTATACCATTGCTAAGTTGGAAATCAACAATGAAGATACTGTCTCCGCGCTAAACAGTTATAGCCTTTCCTCTTTGTATAGCTTAGAAAATAATATACAGAAATCACTTTCTTTTTTAGCGGCGGCAGAGATAAAATTTCATCAAAAAAAATATTATAATTCACAATCGCTATATGATAGTACAATTCTATATATGGACGAAAAACACAGGCTGTATGAGGAGACAAAAGAAAAGCAAATAGTTTTAAACGAGCTGGTTTTAAACCTAAAAACTGTAGAGCTTCAGGATAGCCTACAAAACCTTTCTAAACTAAGCACAGAAGAACAAAAAAAAGTTGTTCAACAAATTATACAAAACATAATAGCTCAAGAAAACATAATAGCTGAAGAAAAACGATTAAAGCAACAGGCTCAATATGAGAACAGTTTGACGAACGGAAGAAACAATCAGTTTGGCGTAAACACAAGTGGTGGTAAGTGGTATTTTTACAATCCGGCAACACTTAGTTTTGGTCTTTCTGAGTTTAGGAAAAAATGGGGTTCAAGAAAATTAGAAGACGACTGGAGAAGAAAAGATAAAAAAAACATAAGCAACAACCAAGATACAACGATAAAAGATACGGTTTCAACAGAAACACAAAACACAAAAGACCCTCAATATTATTTAAGTCAAATTCCAAAGACACAACAAGAGCTTTTAGAATCAGATCAAAAAATAAAAGAAGCACTATATAATTTGGGGGTTTTATATATTCAAAAACTTAACGAATCCAAGCTAAGCACAAAAAGCTTCTTAGAAACATTTGATAGATACCCAAAAGATAAAGAATACACACCATTGTGTTTGTACAGCGCATATAAAAACCACAAAAAACCCAAAGAAAAAGAAAACATAAAAAAAGTGCTTTTAAACCGTTTTCCTAACAGTGTGTATTCAAAAATGCTTTTAGACTCTAACTATAGCGAACAAGCTCAAGAAAGTAACGAAACACTAAAATACATAGAAGTTTTGGGCCTTTACAAGCAAAAAAAACATAATCAGATTTTGTCAAAAACAACCACACTTAAAGATAACAGTTATAAATCTAAGCTTTTATTAATTAGGGCCTTGTCACAAATTTCTTTAAACAAGAAAGAAGATGCCCTCATTACATTAAACAAAATTAATCAAGAAGACCAAGAGGTTTTTCAACAGGCGTCACACTTAATAGGTTCAATTAACGACCCCACAAGAATTCAAGAGGCAAACGAGATGGCAACAACAGGCTCTGCTTATTTATATAGAAAAAACATAGAACACATGGTCGTTTTAGTTCTTCCAAAAAACGGGGTAGATATGACATATTTGAAAACACTAATTTCAGATTTTCATATAAAAAGCGTAGGCAACGAACTGTTTGAAGTGAGTTCACTTTTATTAGGGCTGGACCACCATCTTGTCATTATCAAGTCTTTTCAAAACGCCTATGAGTCAATGGAATATAGAAATTTGTTTTTATCGGAACAAACACTAACAAACGAAATAAATAAAGCAGAACACAGTGTTTTTTCTATTTCACTAGAAAACTTTAGAAGGTTCTACAACACGAAAGACATTGTTGGTTACAACAGGTTTTACACAACAAATTATACCAACTAAAACAAAAATAATCGCAAGAATTTTATAAGTTTGCTTAAAAAATAAGATGTTTTCTCATTTAGAAAAATTAAGCGACAAAAAAAAAACTATGAAAGAAACAATTAACACCATTGGCTCGGGAACAATAGTTACCGGAGACATTGAATCAAAAGGAGATATTAGGGTTGATGGGATTTTAAAAGGAACGGTTAACACGTCAGGGAAGGTTGTTCTCGGTAAAGAGGGTATTGTTGAGGGAGACGTTTCTTGTAACAATGCTGATATAGCAGGAATCGTAAACGCCAAGATTACAGTTACGCAACTGTTGCTATTAAAATCTACAGCGAAATTAAATGGGGATATTGTGACAAATAAACTCTCAATTGAACCAGGGGCTTCCTTTACAGGCTCTTGTAGTATGGGAGCTGTTATCAAAGACATAAAAGATGCTGGGCCAAAAGAACAAAAAGAGAAAACAGCATAAAAAGTATTTAGTACTAACATCTTTGTCTATACAAATGGGTATTACAATTTACCTAGGGTCTTTTTTAGGCGAATATTTAGATGAAAAAAACACAACAGAAAACAATATTTACACAACTATTTGTGTTTTAGTTTCTGTTGTGGTATCTATGTATCTGTTTATAAAGCAGGCAAAAAATATACACAATGAATAGCTCACTATTAGTTTTTTATGTTTTTTTAATAACAAGCTTAACCATCTCGTTTTTTTTACACAACAAACTTATTGAAAGTGAAGCTTTACTAACGCTTTATATTATTAACGCCCTTATTGCTGCGGTAATATATAATGTTGCTTATTTTTTCAGAAAAACACAACAAGACTATTTGGGCTATTATTTTTTAGCAGGGACCGCCATAAAGTTTGTAGTTTTTTTTATTTATGTTTTGCCAAAATTTAAAGAAGACGGAGAACAGACAACAGAGGAGTTTTTTTCTTTTTTCACTCCATATATGATTGCATTATTGGTAGAAACAATATCACTTCTTTTTTTGGCAAAAAAACAACAATATAAACAACGTTAAAAATTAATTAAAAATATTATAAAAACACACCTCAAAATTGTTATAAATATCTAATTTTGCAGACGTTCGAGTCATTAAGACAATATGAAAACAAAAATAACCACGGCAACAGTTTTTTTAATAGCTTTTTTTGCTAATATATCTTATGCTGCCGACATAAAAGACGAACAACAAAATAGAGATGTGCGCTCAGAATACAAAGAGTTTAAAGACCATCATTTAAAAGACAATCATTCATTTAAAATTTTTTATTATAAGAAAGACAAAAAGAAAAAATATATTTCATTTCCGCTTCCAATAATAGTTTACAGTGAAAAAGGACTAGATTTTTTTATGTCTTCTAGATTTTACAATGATAAAAATAAGCGCATTACACACACGGTAGAAGACCGCATTTACGCAATAGATAAAAAATCAGAAAAAATTAAAGCAACACTCTCTAATGGAGAGGAGTTAAAAATAATTGATTTTTCAATCACAAAAAATGTTATTTTAATTTTGGCTTGTGCTCTACTCATGATTTTTGTCTTTACAAAAATGGCTCGATCTTATTCAAAAAACTCAATACCAAGTGGTGCGGGACGGTTTTTAGAGCCTATTGTTCTATATATCCGAGATGATATTGCTCGGCCAAATATAGGTGAAAAACATTATAGGAGGTATATGGGGTTTTTACTCACAGTATTTTTTTTCATATGGTTTGTTAATTTGTTTGGCTTAACACCTATAGGTTCTAACGTAACAAATAACATTGCTGTAACTGCTTCTTTAGCCGTTTTGACTTATTTAATCACAACCTTTACAGCAAACAAAAATTATTGGGGACATATATTTTGGATGCCAGGCGTGCCAACACCGATGAAGTTGATTTTAGCACCCATTGAGCTTTTAGGAACGATTATAAAACCTTTTTCATTAATGATTAGGCTTTACGCAAATATGACAGCGGGGCACGTGGTGTTAATGAGTATTTTGGGTCTAATATTTATTTTTCAAAGCTGGCTAGGGGGAACCCTTTCTTTTGGATTGGCTTTTGCCCTTTGTCTTTTAGAGTTATTAGTGTGTGCGCTACAAGCATATATATTTACAATGTTGTCTGCCCTTTATTTTGGGGCAGCCGTAGAAGAGCACCATCATGATTAAAGTATATAAAGTGTTAACTAGAGTGTTTAATTTAAATTAATTAATTATGGAAATTCCAGCAATTGTAGGTGGAGGCCTAGTGGTAATCGGAGCAGGTATTGGTATCGGTAGAATTGGGGGTTCGGCATTGGAAGCAATGGCGAGACAACCTGAGCTAACTGGTAAAATACAAACTGTGATGCTTATTGCGGCGGCACTTATTGAGGGTATTGGTTTTGCAGCATTATTTGCGCTATAAATCCAGACCGCTAATCAAAGCCATAAGGGTTGCTTGTGGTTTTGATTTTTTTAAATTAAAATAAAAAAGTAAAAAATGGAAAAATTAATAACAGACTTTTCTTTAGGCCTTTTCTTTTGGCAAACATTATTGTTTATAGTGCTTATTGTTTTTTTAAAAAAATATGCATGGCGGCCAATTCTTACGGCTGTTGAAGAAAGGGAAAAAGGAATTAAAAAATCGCTTGAATCTGCAGAGAAAGCCAAGGCAGAAATGGAAAATTTAAACGCCGAGAATGAAAGGGTGCTTCTTGAAGCGAAGCAAGAAAGAGACACTCTCTTAAAAGAAGCCAGAGAAACAAAAAATATTATTATAAACGAAGCAAAAGAAAAGGCGAATGAAGAAGCAGAAAGGATTATGTCTTCAGCAAAAGAACAGATTGCAAACGAAAAAATGAAGGCTATAACAGAACTTAAAAACACAGTTGCTTCATTATCTATTGATATTGCAGAAAAAGTGTTAAAAAGCGAACTTAAAGACAAAAACAGTCAGGAAAAGTTTATAGAAACAAGTTTAAAAGAAACAGAGCTAAATTAAATGAAACAAACAAGAGCAGCTATAAGGTATGCGAAAGCATTAATACAGCTTTCTATAGAAAAAAAATGTCTAAAAGAAACATATCAAGACATGTTGCTTGTGGGCTCTGTGTGTAGAGAAAATAAAGACTTAAGATTGTTGCTAGATAGCCCGATAATAAAATCCAACAAAAAGTTAGAAATTTTAAAACAAATATTTAGCGCAAAAATATGTTCGCTGACCGAATTGTATATTACAATAATTACAAATAAAAAAAGAGAGTCGCTTATACCACAAATTTCACATAGCTTTATCAACCAATACAAAAAACATTTAAACATCCAAGAGGCAACTATAACAACCTCAACTAAAATTTCTCAACAAATAAAAGACAAGGTGGTTGAATATATTGAGCAACAGGGCGCTCAAAAAGTTGAGCTTAAAGAGGTTGTTGATGAAAATATTATTGGCGGAGCAATTATAAGAATAGACGATAAACAGCTTGATTTAAGCGTTGCAAGTGAAATTACTGAATTAAGACAAATGTTTAACAAAAACCTGTATTTACAGAATTAATAAATTATAAAAATGGCAGAAGTAAAACCAGCTGAAGTTTCAGCAATTTTAAGACAACAATTATCAGGACACAAATCAAACAAGGACCTTCAAGAAGTGGGCACTGTTCTACAAGTTGGAGATGGTATAGCAAGAATTTATGGGCTATCTAATGTTCAATCAGGAGAGCTAGTCGAGTTTGATAACGGAATACAAGCAATAGTTTTAAACCTTGAAGAGGATAACGTTGGTGTTGTATTACTTGGTCCTTCTAAAGGAATTAAGGAGGGGGACACTGTAAAAAGAACAAACAAGATTGCCTCTTTAAATGTAGGAGAGGGAATGCTTGGCAGGGTACTTGACGGGATGGGGAACCCTATAGATGGAAAAGGACCTGTTTCAGGAAAAACATATTCTATGCCAATAGAAAGAAAGGCGCCGGGTGTTATATATAGACAGCCTGTTGACGAGCCATTACAAACAGGTCTAAAAGCAGTTGATGCAATGATTCCTGTAGGAAGAGGACAAAGAGAGCTTATAATTGGAGACCGACAAACTGGAAAAACGGCTGTTGCAATAGACACAATTATCAATCAAAAAGAATTTTATGATAAAGGGGAGCCTGTATTTTGTATATATGTGGCTGTAGGGCAAAAAGCCTCTACGGTAGCCGCTTTAGCAGATTCATTAGAAAAAGCTGGAGCTCTAGATTATACAGTTATAGTATCTGCAAATGCCTCTGATCCGGCACCTATGCAGTGTTATGCTCCATTAGTTGGTGCGGCAATTGGAGAGTTTTTTAGAGACACTGGTAGAGCTGCTTTAATTATATATGACGATCTCTCTAAACAGGCGGTTGCATATAGAGAGGTTTCGTTATTATTAAGAAGGCCCCCAGGAAGAGAAGCTTATCCTGGAGATGTTTTTTATTTGCACTCTAGACTGCTTGAGAGATCCGCTAAGGTTATTAATGATGATAAAATAGCCGCTCAAATGAATGATTTACCAGAGTCTCTTAAGGGTATAGTTAAAGGGGGGGGGTCTTTGACAGCGCTTCCTGTAATTGAAACACAAGCTGGAGATGTATCAGCTTATATACCAACAAATGTAATTTCTATTACAGATGGTCAAATATTTTTAGAAAACAATTTGTTTTTATCTGGTGTTAGGCCAGCAATTAATGTTGGTATATCTGTTTCAAGGGTTGGTGGTTCAGCACAAATAAAGTCTATGAAAAAAATTTCGGGAACCCTAAAACTAGATCAAGCGCAGTATCGAGAGCTTGAAGCTTTTGCAAAATTTGGTTCAGATTTAGATGATGCAACTACAGCCGTGATAGAAAAGGGAAAAAGAAATGTAGAGATATTAAAACAGGGTCAATATTCTCCTCTTAGGGTAGAGGAGCAGGCAGCAATAATTTATTGTGGGACAAATGGTTTGTTAATGGATGTACCTGTGGACAAAATCAAGGAGTTTGAGGAAGAGTATATTAGCTTCCTACATTCTAAACATCAGAAAACTTTAGATGATTTGGCTGCAGGAAAATTAACTGATGATATTACAAAAACATTAGAAGAGGTTGCAAGAGAGTTGTCATCAAAATACGCAAAATAGAAATGGCTAACTTAAAAGAAATAAGATCTAGAATAACGTCGGTTGGTTCAACTATGCAAATAACTTCTGCCATGAAGATGGTTTCTGCCGCTAAACTTAAAAGGGCTCAAGACGCAATTACCCAAATGAGACCTTATTCAAATAAATTAACGGAATTATTAGAAAATCTTAGCTTTAATTTAGACACCCCAAGCACAGGAAAATACACAGAGAAGAGAGTTTTAAAAAACATTCTTTTTGTAACAGTTAGCTCCAATAGAGGTTTGTGCGGAGGGTTTAATGCTAATATTATAAAAAAAACAAAAGAGCTTATTAAACATGATTACTCTTCAAGCAATCCACATATTCTTTCAATAGGAAAAAAAACATCTGAGCATTTTGCTAAAAACAATTTTAACGTTGTTAAGAAGTATGATGAGTTGTTTTCTGACTTGACCTATAATAATGTTAAAGATGTTGCTGAATATATAATGAAAGCATTTATTGATAAAAAATTTGACAAGGTTGTGTTGGTTTACAATAGGTTTAAAAATGCAGCGACACAAATAGTAATGACAGAAAGCTTTTTACCATTAGAAGAAAGAAACTCTAATAGTAATATTAATATGGACTATTTATTTGAACCTTCACAAGAAGAAATAGTTAAGGATTTAATACCAAAATCATTAAGAACACAGCTGTTTAAAGCAGTTTTAGATTCCCACGCTTCTGAACATGGGGCAAGAATGACGGCTATGCATAAAGCAACAGATAATGCAGCTGAACTTAAAAAAGAATTGACACTAACATATAACAAGGCAAGGCAAGCTGCTATTACTGGAGAAATTCTTGAAATAGTTGGGGGAGCCGAGGCTTTAAACAGTTAATTTACCCATATAACTATTAAACAACGGTTATTCTTTTAAAGAGTTTTTTTTGATTAAATTCCAAATAAATATATTTGTAGAAAAACAAAGTGATGAATCAAAAAAACATAATAAGAGAAATAAAAGATAATATTTGTTGTCTTACAATTAATAGACCTAACCACTTAAACGCCCTAAACAAAAACACGATTACAGAACTTGCGTTAGAGGTTATAAATGCACAAAAGGACAAATCAATCCGTTGTATAATAATAACAGGTTCAGAAAATAAAGCGTTTGTCGCTGGAGCCGACATAAAAGAGTTTATTTCATTTACCAAAGTGGAAGGAGAAAAACTTGCTCGTAAGGGACAAGAAGAATTGTTTGATGTAATAGAAAATTCTAACACACCCGTAATTGCAGCAATAAATGGTTTTGCCTTAGGGGGGGGGCTGGAATTGGCAATGGCATGTCATATAAGAGTCGCATCTGAAAACGCAAAAATGGGCTTACCAGAAGTTTCTTTGGGGGTGATTCCCGGATATGGGGGGACACAGCGCCTAGCAAACCTTGTTGGCAAAGGAAAGGCTCTTGAAATGATAACAACTGCGGGTATGATATCGGCTGAAGAGGCTAAAAAATGGGGTTTGGTTAATCATGTTTGCTTACAACAGGAGTTGATGGAAAAATCAATGAACATAGCCAAAAAAATAACAAATAACTCACCAATGGCAATTTCAAAATCCATAAGATGCATAAACTCTGGCTTCACTTCAGGTACAAACGGTTTTGAGATTGAAAAAAAAGAATTTGGGAGTTGTTTTGCAACACCAGATTTTGTTGAAGGTACAACAGCTTTTATAGAAAAAAGAAAACCAAACTTTTCTAATATTGGATAATATTAAAAAACTTGCAAGTCAAACAGCTATTTATGGAATAAGTAGTGTTGTTGGGAGGGTGCTTAACTATTTATTAGTTCCACTGTACACGCGTCTATTTACAACATCTGAATATGGAGTGGTGACCGAGCTTTATGCATATGTTGCATTTTTAGTAGTGTTTTTAACCTACGGCATGGAAACAGCTTTTTTTAGATTTTCCAAAAAGGAGAATGAAAAGCAGGTTTATAGTACAGCTCTATTATCCCTTATTTTTTCTTCATCAATTTTTGTTTTTATAATTACACTAAACTCTTCTTTAATTGCAGAATATATGGGTTATGGGGTTCTAAAAGAATACGTAGATTATTTTGCAATTATTGTTGCTTTAGATGCTATTTCTGCAATTGTATTTGCTAAATTAAGACAGCAAGAGCGAGCTGCTCGTTTTGTATTTGTTAAACTTTTAGGCATTTTATCAAACATAACACTCAACATATATTTTATTTGGTTTAAAGGTATGGGAATAGAGTATATATTTATATCTAACTTGATATCTTCAGTATTGATGATTGTTTTTTTATTTTCTGAAATAACAAAAGTTAAACTTGAGTTTAAGCCTCATGTGTGGAAAAAAATGTTTTATTATGGCCTTCCCCTTTTAGTTGCAGGGTTGGCGGGAATTTCAAATGAAACATTAGACCGTGTTCTGATTAAGCAAACAAGTCACCCCAAACAAATTTATGAAAACTATATAAGTCAACCAGACTTTAAAAATAATGCCAAAATAAGTAACTATGAAGCTGTCAATATTTTAAATGAAATTAATAATCACGGAGATAATCATGAAAAATTATCGAAACAAACGAAATCTTTTATAAACAGGGTAAGAACATCGGAATTAGGTTTGTATGGTGCATTTTACAAACTTTCTATTTTAATGATTTTGTTTGTTCAAGGCTTCAGGTTTGCTGCTGAACCCTTCTTTTTTTCCCATAACAGTAAAAATGGAGACAAAAAAGTATATGCGGATATTATGAAGTATTTTATAATATGTATGGCGTTTATTTTTTTAGCTATAATAATCTTTTATGATTTTTTTATTAGTTTTTTAGGGTCAGATTTCAGGCAAGACGACAGGGGATTTATGGTTTTATCAATTCTGCTATTATCCAACTTTTTACTTGGCGTGTTTTTTAATTTATCTATTTGGTATAAGCTAACTGATAAAACTGCATATGGAGCCTATTTATCTATAGGCGGGGCTATAATCACCATTTCTTTTAACCTATTATTAATACCAAGAATGGGGTTTATAGGTTCAGCGTGGACAACACTTTTGTGCTACTTTTGCATGGTTTTAGCCTCGTATTTTTTAGCAAAAAAACATTTTTACATACCATATGATAAAAACAGAATTTTACTTTATGTAGCAATTATGCTTATTATTTATATTTTAATTTTAATACTAAAGTTAAATGTAATAATTAATTCGTTATTTTTATTAGTATTTGTGATATTTGTATATATATTAGAAAAGCCAAAAAAAAAACATTGTGAACATTAAAATAATTAACAAATCAAAAAACGTAACCCCGAATTACTCGACTAAAAACTCTGCGGGGCTTGACTTAAGAGCTAATACCAAAGAAGAAATTGTTTTAAAACCAATGTCAAGAACACTTATAAAGACTGGGCTCTTTATTCAGCTTCCAGAGGGTTCTGAAGCGCAGATTCGACCAAGAAGCGGCTTGGCTTACAAACACGGAATAACCGTATTAAACAGTCCAGGAACGATTGATGCTGATTATCGTGGGGAAATAGGAGTGTTACTAATAAACCTTTCCAATGAAGATTATACAATAAAAAATGGTGATAGAATAGCACAAATGGTTATAGCAAAATATGAGCATGCAGAATGGTTAGAGGTTAATCAACTTGATGAATCTCAAAGAGGCAAAGGAGGGTTTGGAAGCACAGGAGTAAGCTAATGAAGATTTTCATATACATATTATTATTTTCTTTTAGCACTCAGCTTCATTCACAAGCTTTTTTAAATAAAAGCAAAGAAAATACAGAAAAAGGTTTTGAAAACGATTTAGAAAAGAAGTTGTTTGAAGATTATTTTTTCTCAGCACTCAAGGCTAGATCGTTAGAAAATTATGAAGAGGCAATCAGCGCATTTCAAAGATGTTTAGAAATAAACAACAAACATGCTGTTGTGTTTTATGAGCTTGCAAAAATATATAAGATACAAGAGCGTTATTTTTTATCAACCAATAATATAGAGCAAGCTATTTTATTAGAATCAACAAATTATTGGTTCCTTATTCTTTATGCAGAGCTTTTATATATGCAAGGCGATTACATTAAGGCTGCAGAGCAATATAAAACCCTTATAGATATTCAGCCAAACAACCAGCAATTATATTTTATGCTCGCTGAAATGTATGTATATGCTAAAAAAATTAAAAAAGCTATACAAGTGTATAATCAGATACAAGAAAAAACAGGAGTTGACAAACTTCTTTCTATGCAAAAACACAGTTTATATATACAGTTAAAAGATTTTGATGGGGCGCTTAATGAGCTTGAGTTATTGATTAAAACGTTTCCTGAGGACATAGAGGCGATGGAAATGCTTTCTGAACTATATCTTTTAAATAATGAACAAGACAAAGCTTTTGAGCTTTTTAAAAGAATCTCTTTGCTTGACCCAAATAATGGAAGAATACAGCTTACCCTTGCAGACTATTATAGGCAGTCTGGAGATAATGAGGCTTCTTATAAGTGCTTAAAGCTAGCATTTAGCTCTTTAGATTTAGACTTAGACACTAAGATAAGTGTTTTGATTTCATATTATAGGCTTATCGGTATAAATAACGAAATAACAGTTCAAGCATATGAGCTTGCTAATATTTTACTTAATTTGTATCCAGAAGAAGTTAAAGCTCGCGCGGTTTATGCGGATATTTTATATACAAATAACGATATTGATGAGGCTAAAGAACAATATTTAAAAATTTTAGAGAAGGACAAATCAAAAAGTGAAGTTTGGAGTCAGGTTATGTTTATTCAGGCGCAGAGCGGGGAGTTTGAAGAGTTGTTAAAAACAAGCGGTCGAGCTTTAGAGTATTTTCCGCTAAACCCTCTTTTTTATTATTTTAATGGAGTCTCAAACAGCAGGCTTGAAATACACGATAAGGCTATTTTCTCATTTAAAAGCGGATTGGATTTTATAATTAATAATCAAGAGTTATTAATAGAAATTAATTTGTCACTCGCGGATTCATACCACAAAACAGATCAACATGAATTATCTGATAAACATTTTGAAAAAGTTTTGTCTTTGGATCCTGAAAACACGATTGTATTAAATAACTATGCATATTACTTGTCATTAAGAAAAATAAATCTTCAAAAAGCCAAAACTATGTCTTTTAGGTGTAACGAGTTAGAGCCTAAAAACAGCACATATCAAGATACATATGCATGGGTGCTTTATCAATTAGAAGACTATAAAAACGCAAAAACCTGGCTAGAAAAAGCTCTCCAAAATGGAGGAGACTTAAGCCCCGTAATTATAGAGCATTATGGTGATGTTTTGTATAAACTTGGAGATATAGACGCAGCAAAAAAACAATGGAAAAAGGCACTTGATTTAGGAAACGCAGGGCCTTTTTTGTATAAAAAGGCAAATGAAGGTGTTTTCTATGAATAAGTTTTTTTTAATTGCTATATTATTTTGTTCTTGTGGCGTGAAACAAATAACTACAAGGACAAACCAGAATATGCCTAAGAACATAGAGGAGTTAAAACAAAATACACTTGATAGAAACAACTATTTTAATTATCAGTGGCTAAATATAAACGGAAAAATAAATATTTCAACACCTAATAGAAAAATAGACCTAAATATTAGTATTAAATCTAAAAAAGATAGTATTATTTGGATTTCGCTTAGGTCCACTATTGGCCTAGAGATTGCCAGGTGTAAACTTACCCAAGACAGTATATTTGTTATCGACAGGTTGAATAAAAATTATTTTAAAAAACCAATAGATTACATATATAAAAAATATGGTATAGAATTAAACTTTCAACAAATACAACAAATTATTTTAACTGAAGTTAAAACTCCTAACAACGAATTGTTTGAGTTAAAACACGAAGAAAACAATTATAATTTAATTTCAGAAAATCGCAAATACGTTATCACAAGGAGCTACAGTTTAAAAAAGGCTAGCATTATGTATGACGAAATACTAGTGAACATTACACTGTTTGATTACGATGAAACAACTGGGGCGCCACACAAACAATATGTAGAAATTTCTGGTGTTGATGATTTTATTTTTGTAACAAAATACAGTAAAATACAGTTTGACAAAAACCAGAAATTTTCATTTAACATACCTAAAAATTATGAAGAAATACCATAGTTGGATTTTCATATTTTTATTGTTTACTACAACAGTTTTTTCGCAAACTGTTTCTGAACTGGAGAAGCAAAAATCAGAACTTGAAAATCAAATTAAATACACCAATAGTCTACTCAAGACAATAAGTTCAGACAAGAAAAAGTCAATAACATATTTAAATATTTTAAACACACAAATTGCGCAAAAAGAACAATATGTTATTTCATTAAACAGGGAGATATCTCAATTAAACAATAAAATTAACGAAATCAAGCAAGAAGAAGTTAAAACTAATAATACAATTGAAGTTTATCAAAAGGAGCTTAAAAAAGCAAAGGCTGAGTACGCAAAAATGATTTATGCAGCATATAAATACAGCCAACAATCAAATGAAATACTTTTTATTGTTTCTTCTAAAAACTTTTATCAGGC
>CETE01153594.1_pt1 | contig 24089 bp, 19 predicted proteins | sample 531241 | NCBI WGS metagenome assembly CETE01 (sample SAMEA2622336, study PRJEB7988) | marine metagenome | biome: marine biome (ENVO:00000447); feature: deep chlorophyll maximum layer (ENVO:xxxxxxxx); material: "saline water (ENVO:00002010), including plankton (ENVO:xxxxxxxx)" | depth 30 m
AGAGTAATGGGACTAGCATATGAGCTTCAACAAGTTCAGTGGATGCATTTGAACGGAGTAGTACTAGTATCACCTGCTGATTATGAGATTGGTTATGATGAGAGGGGAGGAATTGTCAGCTCTATTGTTGACTTCCCTTATATGACAGCAACTGCATGGTACCATAATAAATTGGGTGATGATCTTCAAAAAAAACCCCTATTAGATGTAATTGAAATATCTGAAAATTTTGCATATGAAGAACTACTCCCTGCTCTTGCCAGAGGTGGTTCAATTGAAAAGGATGAAAAAAACTCCCTAGCAACTGATATCTCTAACTTAATAGGTATTAATCAAAAAGAAGTTATTAGAAATAACTTAAATATATCTACATATTTTTTCTGGAAAGAATTGTTAAGAGATGAAGGGTATACCGTTGGCCGATTAGATTCAAGATACAAGGGAATAGATAGTAAAGATGCTGGAATATATCCAGAGTATAATGCTGAATATGACTCATGGAATCATTCTTTTACTCCTGCAATGAATTCTTACGTAAAAGAAGTTCTCAATTTCCAGACAGATGTTAAATATAATACTTATGCTAGGGGAGAACTTTCAGTAAGACCTTGGGATAGAGAAAATTATCCGATTAGAAGAAATTTTAGACTTGCAATTGCTCAAAACCCATTTCTTAATGTACTAATTCAATCAGGATATTATGATGGAGCAACAACTTTTTCTGCTGGAAAATTTACAATTCAACAAGTAGACAAAAGTGGAAGATTAAGTGATAGATTCACTTTCAAAGGATATGAAAGTGGTCATATGATGTACCTAAGAAAAGAAGATCTAGAAAAATCAAATCAAGATTTAAGAGATTTTATTCTTAAAACTGTTACAAGAAATACCCCTGCAAAATATTAATATGAAACTTAACCTAAAAATTTGGAGACAACAAGATACAGAGTCGAAAGGTGGCTTTGAAAAATATGAAATTGATGATATTACCCCAGATATGTCTTTTCTAGAGATGATGGATGTTCTAAATCAGAAATTAATATACGAGAATATTGACCCAATCGCATTTGATCATGACTGCAGAGAAGGAATATGTGGTAGTTGCTCGTTATTTATAAATGGAAGAGCTCATGGACCTGACAAGGGTATAACAACTTGTCAATTACACATGAGAAAATTTAAAGATGGTGATTCAATTGTAATCGAGCCTTTTAGAGCGAGTTCTTTTCCTATTATTAAAGACCTTGTTGTTGATAGATCAGCCTTTGACAGGATTCAACATTCAGGAGGTTATATAAGTATTAATACTTCTGGAAATACTCAAGATGCAAATACCACCCCAATTAGAAAAGAGGATGCGGATAATGCTTTTGATGCTGCAACCTGTATAGGATGCGGTGCTTGTGTTGCAACTTGTAAAAATGCATCAGCAATGCTTTATGTATCTGCAAAAGTTTCACAGTTTTCTTATTTGCCACAAGGAAAAGTTGAAGCTAAAGAAAGAGTACTAAATATGGTTAAACAAATGGACGATGAAGGATTTGGGAATTGTACAAATACTGGTGCATGTGAGGTAGAATGTCCAAAAGGAATATCTATAAAAAATATAGCTAGAATGAATAGAGAGTTTTATAAAGCTAAAATTTAGTCTATTTAATATTCTTTAGAGTTTAAGTTAAATGTTTCGTTAAGATCCCAATTTGCCCTAACATCAATTTCATTAGGGAAATAAAATACTGGTTCAGGTTGAATACGTTTTAAATAATTTCCAGTATCCCAAGTATCATTATTGTTTAAATCTTCAATTAATCTTAGATGATAAATACCTGGTCTTACATAATCAAAAGTATATGATGAATTAGAACTTACATCAATAAACTCTCTTATGATCTTCTCATCAGAATCTAGAAGTTGAAGAATATATTTTGAATTATTATTGCCTACAATATCAAGGAAAATATTCCCATAATCTTCCAAGCTCTGACTAACAACTTTATAATTTATTGTGTCATTTATGGAACCTCTTATATCTCTGATTGCACCAGGTTTTATGAAAATATTATAGTTATCAGATGGTACAACATCGAAACTAATATCAATCTCATTTAGTTCTGAATTAATTTTAGTTGAAAAAGGTATAGCAAAAGAGTCGATGTCTCTTATTGTAATTAACGAATCTTCAATATTTGCTAAAGGAATATTCGAGGAAATTTTAAATGATTCATTCAAGTGAATAATATTAATAGTTTTTGCATTGAGATTAAGAGAGTCCATTAAACTGTCATTTTTTCTGTCAAATTTTACCGTTACTAGTTTGATTGTATCTGACTCAATAAGCTTAAAATTTAATGAGTCAAAACTATTTCTAGACAGCCAAAGGTTAAGTGTATCAACATCTTTCTGCTTATTCAAGACATAATTAACTGAGTCAGGAATATTAGACTCAATTTTTATTTTGTCCAGATCTAATTTACCATAATAACCAAATCCAATTTTTTCACTATTAATAAAATGAGGTTTCTCCCAAATAAGATTTGTTTCTTCTTTAAAAATTTTTAAATCAATTATTGAATCTCTTGGCAAAACAATAAGTGAATCTAAGAATCCAATTTTGTCATAAAATGGATCAAAAAAGTAATTATTGTCTATATCCTTCAAGGCTACTAATAAGTAATTACCTTCTTTCAAATTTTGAAATTTATAATTTGTTGAGTCAAGTGTATTTGAAATATAGGTTGGCCTTCCTGAATAAATGATAGAATCTTTAAATAGTGAATCAACCCTATATAGTTGAAGGGAAATGTAGTTCTCAGCGTTTTGATCAAATGCATCTTTAATGTTACCTTTGATAAATAATGAGTCTATTGTTTCACCAGTAGAAAAAGTATAGCTAAAAAATGTCAAAGGATTATTTTCATTATTGTCTTGTATACTGTTTCCAAAGTTTATTGTGTAAGTAGTTTTAGGGCTTAGACTATCTAAAAATTTTAAAAAAACTTTTTTTGTTACTCCAGATAAAGGTGAAATCTCATATGATGATTTATCTATTGGGGGGGAGATAATTAATTGTTCTTGAACATTATTTAATTTTATCCACTCATCAAATGTTAGTCTAATTTCATCAGACTCAAAGTTTATTGAGTTTAATTTTGGACTGGCATTTACTAAAACAGGTGGAATACTATCTATTGCACCGCCTGATGGAGTACCTCTTTTAGCACAACCAATAATTGTAATAACTGAAAAAAATAAATAAATAAAATTCCTCATGATTTGAATTCAATTACAAATTAAAGTATTTAAAATAGTAAAAAGAACTATTTTTACAATATACTCATGGATAAAGACTCTCTAAAAAAGATTATTTCACATTCTAAAGAATACGGTTTCATATTTCCTTCAAGTGAGATTTATGAGGGACTAAATGCAATTTATGATTATGCTCATAATGGGGTACTTTTAAAAAATAATATTAGAGAATATTGGTGGCGATCTATGGTACAGCTTAATGAAAATATTGTAGGAATTGACTCAGCAATATTTATGCATCCAAAGACATGGGTTGCTTCAGGACACGTAGATGCATTTAATGATCCCCTAATTGATAATAAGGATTCAAAGAAAAGGTATAGAGCTGATGTTTTAATTGAAGAATTTATTGAAAAGCTAAATTCTAAAATTGAGAAAGAAATTAAAAAAGGTGCAAAGAGATTCAAAGAAAATTTTGATAGGACTCAATTTATAGATACTAATCCAAAAATTTTAGAGATAAACAAACAGATTGTTGAATTAAAGTCCAGAATGGTCTCTGCGTTTCAAAAAGATGATTTAGTTGAGATAAAGAAAATTATTGATGATATGGAGATTAAATGTCCAATCTCTGGTACATGTAATTGGACTGAAGTTAGACAATTTAACCTAATGTTTAGTACTAAGCTAGGTGCATCAGAAGAGTCAAGTTTAGACTTATATCTTAGACCTGAGACTGCTCAAGGTATTTTCTTAAATTATTTAAATGTTCAAAAGACCTCTAGGATGAAAATACCTTTTGGTATTGCCCAAACAGGAAAAGCATTTAGAAATGAAATCGTAGCTAGACAATTTATTTTCAGAATGAGAGAATTTGAACAAATGGAAATGCAGTTTTTTATCAAACCTGGAACTCAACAAGATTGGTTCAACCAATGGAAAGAAAAAAGATTAAATTGGCATTTAAATCTTGGGATTGATCCAATTCATTTTAGATTTCATAATCATGATAAGCTCGCTCATTATGCTGATGCTGCATGTGACATTGAATTTAATTTTCCTTTTGGATTCAAAGAACTGGAGGGTATTCATTCAAGAACTGATTTTGACCTTAAAAGTCACGAGGATCTATCAGGAAAAAAAATTCAATATTTTGATCCTGAATTAGATAAAAATTATACACCTTATGTTCTTGAGACATCTATTGGTCTAGATAGAATGTTCCTTGCAATCATATCAAATTCATATAAAGTAGAAACACTTAAGGATGGATCTACAAGAATTGTCATGAACATTCCCAAGCAAATCGCTCCCAATAAACTAGCTATTCTTCCTTTGCTAAAGAAAGATGGTCTTCCAGAGTATGCTAGAAAAATTATTAATGAGTTTAGTCATGAGATTAATATCGTTTATGATGAGAAAGATGCAATTGGAAGGAGATATAGGAGACAAGATGCAATAGGGACTCCATACTGTATTACAATTGATCACCAAACAATTGAAGATGATTCATTTACAATAAGAGATAGGGATTCTATGGAACAGAAACGGATAGACATTGAACAGTTGAAGTCTATTATTGACAGTGAATTAACACTTAAAAGTTTATTAAAAAACCTTTAGTTGAATATTATTAGTTACAATGTAAATGGCATAAGAGCTGCAATAAATAAAGGATTTGTTGATTGGCTAAAAGGTGAATCTCCTGATGTCATATGTCTCCAAGAAATAAAGGCAAATAAAGAACAAGTTGATATTTCGGAAATTGAAAATTTAGGATATAATACATTTTGGTTTTCAGCCCAAAAAAAAGGTTACAGTGGTGTTGCAATATTTTCAAAACTAAAACCGAATCATGTTGAGTATGGTTCAGGAATTGACTATATGGATTATGAGGGTAGAATCATTAGGCTTGATTTTGATAAGGTATCTGTAATGAGTTTATATCTTCCATCAGGAACAAATATAGAAAGGCTTGGCTTTAAGTTTAAGTTTATGGATGACTTCAAAAACTATATTTATCAATTAAATAATGAAATAAAAAACTTAGTGATATGTGGAGATTATAATATCTGTCATAAAGCTATAGATATACATGACCCAATAAGAAATAAGAATATTTCAGGTTTTTTACCGGAAGAAAGAGAGTGGTTAGATAGTTTTATAGGAAATAAATTTACCGACTCATTTCGTTATCTAAATTCATCACCCCATAAATATAGTTGGTGGAGTTATAGAGCAAACTCAAGGGCTAACAATAAGGGATGGAGAATTGATTATAACATGGTCTCAAAATCAATTGAAGATAGCATAATTAATGCATCTATTTTAAGTGAAGTTAACCACTCTGATCATTGTCCAATAAAGCTGGAGTTATCTCTTTAGTTAATAAGCTTTAAGGCCTCATCAATATATACAAGTACATCTGGAGAAACTCCAGCTCTCCCAAGATCTATATCTCTTTTTCCTAGCCTTGTTATTATTAATTTTTTTTCTGGTATCATAATTACATACTGGCCTTGGTGACCGCTCATCAAAGATATTTTTAAGTCTTTATAATTAGATAACCACACTCCAATTCCATATTCATTAAAATTATCTAAAAATGGTTCTGTAGACTTTTGAATAAACATTGAATCAACAATCTGGTTTCCATTCCAATTACCGTTATTAATATATAATTTGCCAAGCCTTGAAAAGTCCCTTGCATTTGAGTGAAAACAGCAGAATGATTTGACATTTCTTGATTCTCTACTATCTATTTGCCAATATGCATCATTATCGGGGTTAATTTTTGACCAGAACTCTTGCTCAAAATATTCATTTGTCTTTAACCCAGTTGCTTTCTCAATTAACATTGACAATATTTGTGTATTACCACTTGAATAATGATAAGTTTTTCCAGGTGGGTCAATAAATGGCTGATCTAGCATCAATTTGACAACATCTTCATAGAAGTATTGCTTAGCAACAGGACTAAAAGGGTTTGAAGTACCCTCATCCCATTTTAACCCAGATGTCATGGCAGCTAAATCAATAATTCTAACATCATCAGCAAACTCTCCTTTTAGTTCTGGAATATAGTCAGTCACTTTATCCTCTAGACTTTTTATATAGCCTTGTTCAAGGGCTTTTGCCATCATTAATGACACAAATGTCTTTGCCATTGAAAAGGAATTAGTAGATGAGTTAATAGAATAACCTTCATAATATTTTTCACCTACGATTGTATCGTTATGAATAACTAGATATGCAGCAGTACCCATTTTTTTATTATATTCTTCAAATTCAGATGAAAAATTATTAGTTATATATTCACTTTCAATCCATGGGGATTTTTCCAACGGTGATTTAATGGTCTCATAATTAAAGTATTTTAGATCGTCTATAAAGACAGTAGTCTCTCCATTTAAATAAACAATTCGAATACCCTTAACAAAATATTCTAGATTTAAAGTGTAAACTAGTGCAAATAATATAGATACAATTATTACTAAAATTTTAATTTTTTTCATTTTTTATCAATTTGTGAGTCAACTATTTCAGATAAGGACTGTTGGCTCTTATTAGATTCTTCGTCTTCTGTCTTTTTTCTTTTTATAGATCCCTGAATCATTATTAGCATTGAAGCAATAATTATAACAAGAAGTACTTTTTCATCTACAATATTACTCTTTTGAATATCGTAATCAGATATACTTAAAAATAGGAGTATAGTTATTAATCCTCTTGGGGAAAAATAAAGAAGAGGTTTAGACTCTTCATCATTCATGACAATTGCTAAATAAAAATATCTGACTCCATACATAATAAGTAAAACAGTTGCACCTATGATATATGGCTCAAACTCTACAAAACTCTCGAGAGGTATTGAGAATCCAAAAAATAAGAAGAAGAAAGTTCTTACTAAAAAAGTAGATTCTGCAGTTAATAAATGAAACTCATGCAAGTCAGATTTTTTAATATTATCTGTTTTAATATATTTTTTCAAACTTTTTGGGATAAGGTTTGTAAAGTTCGAAAGAAAAATCCCAAAAATAAATATCAATACCAGGGATGGAAGTTTTAAAAAATCTTTTCCAATTTCATATGCCAAAATTAATAAAGCAAGGATAAGAAAGAATTTTACATGATGTTCAATTCTTTGAATTAGTTGAAATAATAGATATGTAATAGCAATAGAAATTCCAATAATTAAAAAAATTTGTCCAATTAATGTTAATATAGGCTCAAGCCCAATAAAAGCCTCTCCTTTTTCTGCCTGTCTTATACAGTAGTAAAAAATCATAATACCAAGAATATCAGAAAATGTAGATTCATAAACAACAAATTCTTTATTCTTAGTGATTAGTCCTGTTGCCGATGGAATTGCTACAGCACTGCTTATTATTGATAATGGGATAGCATAAATTACAGATGTAGCATACTCTAAACCTATAACTTGATTAAAGAAAATACTTACTAACACAATATTGATAATCAGTATTACTAATGCAGCTAAAAACCCCTTAACTATTATCTGAGTTTTCTCTTTCTTTATTTCTAGTTCAAGAGCAGCTTCTAATACAATAAGTATTAGCCCTATTGTGCCTAAAACTGGAACAAGACTATCAAGAAACGTAAAATTACTATAGCCATAGTATGATGAAAAAAATCTCAGTATAATTCCAGTTAGAACTAGAAGAATTACAGATGGAAATTTTGTCCTCCTTGCAAAAATGTCAAACAGGTATGAAAATATTATTAATAACGGTAGTACGATTAATATTGATCCAACATCCATATAAGCTAATTTAATGAATTATATCCCATTAAATGTTTAAATACCAATATTTGAAAATAAAATTAGATTGGAAAAGGTTATAATTAATAGTTGGTATATTTGTTATTTAGAATCAATATAAATTAATAGTATGTATAAAAAAGTCATTTTAAATATTTTATTATTTTCAATTCTTGGTGTAAGTGCTCAAAGTAAGATAAAAAAAGATAGGAATGCAATTAAGGAAATGTGTGGATGTTTTGAAGTTACATTTAACTTCAGTGAGACAATAAAACTTAATGAGATAAAAGACTACAAACCTTCTCCTGATTACAGGACAGCACCTGTATATGAACTGGCAGTTCCCATAGTTGATGAAAAAGATTATATATCAATTCAGCATATCCTCCAAGTCGGTGATGAGGATAATATTGCAGTAGTGAAGCACTGGAGACAAGACTGGATTTATCAGAATAGAAATTTATATTTTTATGATGTTTCAAATAATTGGACTTATTATAATTTTTCAAAAACTGATGTTAGAGGGCAGTGGACACAAAAAGTCTTTCAAGTAGACGATAGTCCTAGGTATGAGGGTAAATCAACTTGGATACATGTTGATGGTAAAAGTTTTTGGGAAAATAAAACACCGGCACCACTTCCTAGAAGAGAATTTTCAAAAAGAAAAGATTACAATGTTTTAATGAGGACTAATAGACATGAGATTACTGATTATGGCTGGTTTCATGGTCAAAACAATGAAAAGATAAAAAAAACTTTAGGAGAAGAGGATCAGTCTTTAGCATATGAAGTTGGCTATAATTATTACAAAAGGGTGGAAGATGATAAATGTAAAGTTGCTAAAGATTGGTGGATCAATAATCAAGATAAATGGCAAATTGTTAGAAATGTCTGGAAGGATATTTACAATTTAAATAATGATTTATCTTTGAAAAGTAAGTTTAATGGGAAGAGGTTGTATGAGTATCTATTATTTTCTAACGATTACAATGAATTCTCTGAAATTAAAGAATTAATATATTCGTTTGTAATTAATAAATAGAGATGAATACATATAAAATTGATAATGATATAATTATTAATACATGTTCAAATTTTGATAATGATCCAAAGGTTATATTGTATAATACGAGTATCAATTTTATTCAGTTCCATTTCTGCCTTGAAGGTAACATTACATTAAGTTATAATGAAGGGGCATATAAATTTCAATTAAAAGAGAATAGTTCAATTATACTTTTTAATCCATCCACAAATCTTCCAATCGATGGACTTTTAGATAAAGGGTCCAAATATTTAAGTTTGTTAATTACAATTAAAAAATTTCATGGACTTTTCGGTGAATTGACTGATAATATTTCATTTTTATCAAATGAAAATGTTGGTAAAAAATACTATAAGGAAAATGTTATTTCTCCACAAATAAGTACAGTTCTAAATCAAATACTTAATGAAAAATTGAGTGATAATGTTAAAAATTTATATCTAAAGGGAAAGATATTTGAATTATTAGGTATGTACTTTAATGAATCAAATGATCTAGATATTGAACAGTGCCCTTTTTTAGCAGATGAAAAAAATGTTGTAAAAATAAAGAAGGCAAAAGAGATAATTATTAAGAGAATGTCTAATCCTCCAACTCTTAAAGAACTATCTGCTGAAGTTGATATTTCTCTAAAAAACCTGAAGGAAGGTTTCAAAGAAATATATGGCTACACAGTTTATGGTTTTTTATTTGAATATAAAATGAATATTGCAAGTAAAATGCTTTCTACAAGAAATTATAATGTAAATGAAGTTGCAGATCACATCGGTTACAGTACATCTAGCCATTTCATCAATGCCTTTAAAAATAGATTTGGGACTACTCCAAAAAAGTACTTAAAATCAATCTAAAATTTATTTTCAACTAAATTCTTTGAGTTCAGAATACAATCGCTAACTGAAACTCCTTTATGAAAATTACCATGTATATTAAAGTTTGGATTTTCATCTTCAAACCTTACAATTTCTAAAATTAAATCCGAAATCGATAAGTCATAAGTTGGTATACCTCTCTTCCACCTATAGTGTTTTATAAAGTTGGGGTTAGAATTTATTTTAAGTAGACTATTAATTTCTTTAAGAATTATATTTTCAATTTCCTTAGGATTTTTTTTACATAGATTTCTTTGTCTCTTTCCACCTACAAGAATAGTAAAAAGAAAATTAGTTTCTCCAGATACATGTTTAAATATATTGGAGCTATACAATATACCCAAGAAACTTTTGTTGTCCTCAGGTTTTGTTAAAAGCCCAAAACCATCAATTTTATTTTTAAGACTTTTTCTGTCATAACCAAAATGAAAAACATCAATTGGTATGTAATCTTTTTTTGCTAGTAGATGTTTTAGTTTATTATCGGGTATCAAACTACTAAGTGAATAAGATGGAATAGTCGAAATAATATTCTTACATGAAATTTTCTCTTCTTTATTAGTAATTAAATTAAATCCATCGGATGTCTTTTCAATTTTTGAGATACTCGTATTAAATAAAATTTTATCATCAAATTTTAGTTTTAGTATATCAGTTAATTTAGAAAGACCACCTAATAAAGTAAATATTTTAGGCTTTGATTTTCTCTTCATTTTTATCATTCCAAGTATTACACTCCCATATTTCTGTTCTAGCTCCCATATATTTTTTAGTGTATGTTTTGCACTCATAAATTTTGTATCGTCAGCATATATCCCAGTCAAAAAAGGAACTATCAGTTTATCGTGAAATTCACTTCCAAATCTTCTGGAAATAAAACTTTTTACATTGGTATTTTCTTTATGCCTAGGAATAAAAACCTCAAGTAAAATCCTAAGTTTCGAAAAAAAACTTAATAACGGAGTTGAAAAAAAATCATAAAATGTTAAAGGTATTTTTGCTGGTTTTCCGTTTAGTAATACATATCTATTCTTAACTCCTTGTTCATCAGGATAGATTATTTCCTCTGATAAATTTAGATCGTCAATTAATTCCTGAACACCCATGTTATTGTTGAGTACCGTATTAGGACCATTTTCACACGTATAACCCTCACTTTCAAATGAGTCTATAATCCCACCTACTTTATCACTTGATTCAATTATTAGAAAGTTTGTTATTTTTTTTGATAAAAAATTTGCAGTACTTAGTCCAGATATTCCAGCCCCTATGATTACTGTATTTAAATTCAAGTTTAATTTAATTTTAAATAATCTTTGGTCCAACTTGATATTAACTCGGCCCAATTATCGTCATCATTAAGACAAGGAACATATGTATACTCCTCACCACCTGCTTCTAAGAACTCCTCTTTACCTTCCATTTCAATCTCCTCAAGTGTTTCAAGACAATCTGTGACAAAAGCTGGAGTAATAATAACTAACTTTTTCTTACCGCTCTTAGCTAATCTTTCTAATTCACTATCTGTATAAGGCTTCAACCAAGGTTCATTTGGAAGCCTTGATTGAAACGAGTTACTGAACTTATCCTTTTCAATGTTCAGTTTTTCAGTTACTAATCTTGTAGTCTCGAGGCATTGATGTTTGTAACATGTTTTGTGTGCTGAAGAATTAACAGAGCAACAATTTTCAACTTTATAACAATGCGAATTTGTTGGATCAGAAATTTTTAAGTGACTCACAGGAATTCCATGATATGAAAATAAAATATGATCATACTCGATGTCTTTTATTGAGAAAGAAATTTTTGAAGATAATAAATCAATATAATTTGAATTATTGTAAAAAGGAGGGACTATATCGATTTTAATATTTGGGAAATTTTCGTAAACTTCTTCCTTCACCTTCTCAACAACAGTTTCATAGGATGACATTGCATAGTGTGGATAAAGTGGAAGAACTAAAATATCTTTCACACCGTTATCTTCCAATTCTTGGATGCCTTTCTTTATGGTTATTGAACCATATCTCATTGCAAGTGAGACAGGAATTTCTAGAAGTTTAGTTATCTTATCAAATAGTCTTCTGGATAAAACAATTAATGGTGATCCCTCTTTCCACCATATTTTTTTATATGCTTTAGCAGATTTTCTTGGCCTTATATTTAATATGACTAGCTTGACGAGTATCCATCTAAAAATATAACTTTTACCTATGACTCTTTTATCCATTAAAAATTCATCGAGATATCTTTTGATGTCAGGAATTGATGTACTGTCTGGAGAACCTAAATTAATTAACAATAATCCTTTCATTATACTGTATTTGAATATGTTCCAACCTTCTGATCTATCATTGGGTCAAATCTCATAGCGATGTTTCGAGTAAATAATCTGCCCTTTTCATTAATGACTATAATACCTGATTTAAAATTCAAAATTCCATCTGAAATAAAATCATCAAGAAGATCTTCTTTGAATTTTACAATTTTATATATGTCAGAGATAGAAACTTTATATTTTTTTGAGATTTTATTTAAATCCACAAAATAATTACACATGATAGAATTAATTATTTCACGAATTATCTTTTGTTCGGTTGTGACTGAATACCCTCTAAGAACTGCTAGATTATTTTTTTCTATTGAATTAATATATTGACTAGCATTTTTAATATTTTGTATATACGCCGAGTCTAATTGAGAAATTGAAGATGCTCCAAAGGCATATACCTGTCCAGTTGTTTCCCGTGTACAATATCCCTGAAAATTTCTGTGGAGCTGTTTGTTATTTAAAGCAATTGCAAATTCATCTTCGGGTTTTGAATAATGATCCATCCCTATAGATACATATCCAGCTTTTAAAAGTTTCTCATATGCGATTTCATACATAAGTGCCTTGTCACTTGAGCTAGGAAATCCAATTTTTTCTAATATTTTTTGTCTTGGTAGTACGCTGGGGACGTGTGCATATGAAAAAGTAACAATCCTATCAGTATTTAATTTTATTGCTCTGTTTACAGTCTCTGAAAAATTTTCTGGTGTCTGATATGGCAGTCCATATACAAGGTCAATATTTGTTCCAGTAAATCCTTCATCTTCAATTTTTTTCACAATTTCCTCAATTGGGTACTTGGATGGCTTTCTATTTATTCCATCAAGGACATCCGTTCTGAAATCTTGAATTCCAAGTGAGATTCTATTAAAACCAAACTTCTTTAATAGCTCAATATGATTAAATTCTAAGTGAGCTGGATTACATTCAATTGCCATCTCGTAATTAGAAGAGAAATCAAAAGTTTCATAAAGCTTATTGGTAACTCTTTCAATATATTTATATGATATAGCATTTGGTGTTCCTCCTCCCCAATGAACCTGAGTTAATTTCCTTTTAGAGTCTATCTTTTTTGAGACAAATTCAATTTCTTTGATCAAAGCATCAATATATCTCTCAAGAAACGGTTTTGTAAAACCTGTTTCTGTCGTACAGCCACAAAAATGGCATATTTGAGGACAAAAAGGAATATGAATATAGACTGATACACTCTCAGGAGATTCATTGTTTGATAAAATTAGCTTTTCAACATAGTCTTCATTACTAAAATTAGTATCAAAAAATGTAGCTGGAGGATATGAGGTGTATCTAGGGCCAGTTGAGCTATATTTCTCTAATAATTTTTTATCTACTTTACTCATGCTCTATTCCAATTTTTATTTTTTATCCATTCAACTACAAACTTTACTTTTTTATGGTCTATATCAGGCAGAAAACCATGACCTAGATTAAATATCCAATCAAAATTTTGATTGCCAAAATTAGTCAAAGTATTTAAATAGGTTTCAATTTTTTCATAGTCCTCATAAAATATTCTGGGATCCATATTTCCTTGAATACCGATTTCATTATTTAATATTTCTCTTGCATGAAAAATTGATGTATGCCAATCTATACTAACATAATCACACATATCTTTACCAATATAGCTTATACCAAAACCAAAATCTTTAGGAAAAAAAATTGTTGGACAATTTTCTTCCTTTGCAGTACTTAGAATTCTTTTTGCATATGGAAGTATTAAATCTACATATAATTCATATGGAATGGAGCCACAATAAGTTTCAAAAAGTTGAAAAACATCAATACCAGCTTTGCACTGGCCTTTTACATAATCAATTGATGATTCTGTTATAAGTTCAAGAATCTTTTTACTCTCCTCTCTATTTTCATATAAATATTTAATTGCTTTTTTCATATGATCTTTTGATCCTTCTCTCTTAAACATGAAAAGAAAAACAGTTAGTGGTCCACCGCAAAAACCAATTAATGGAGTATCTTGATTCTTATCCGATTGAACTTGTTTGATATTATTATATATGTAATTCAACTTACTTGAATCGTATTCCAAATCAGCTGCTTTTGAACTAAAATTTAATGGCTTTTTAAAAATAGGACCAGTTTTTTTGAACTCAACATCAAGACCTAATGCATGTGGAATTACCAATATATCGCTAAATAAAATAGCAGCATCAACATTCAAATCTTCTATTGGTAGTAATGTAACTTTAGAAGCAAGATCTTTATCATTCATTAGTTCATGGAATGTGTATGATTCTTTAAGTTGCATATAATTTGGAAGTATCCTCCCAGCTTGTCTCATAAACCAGACAGGAGGCCTATTTGTTTTTTCACCATTTAAAGTTCTAATTAATATTGAATCCATTTATTTTAATTTTTTTAGTGAATCTAGATTACTTTCAATTATATTATCAATATCTTTTTGATCGATTTTATTTGATAAAAACATACACTCATATTGAGATGGGGGGAGATATATTCCTCTCTTTAACATATAATGAAAGTATTTTGAATATAATTCTGTATTACACTCTTTTGCGTCATTAAAATTTTCGATTTTTTGTTTTTTTGAAAAAAATAATGTCATCATAGATCCTACTCTAGCTATATTTGCGCTTACACCAGTCTTATCAATATTTTTATTTATTCCATTCTCGATTTTTGATGAGATTATCTCTAAGTCTGCATAAACTTGATCGTCGAGCCTGTTCAATACACTGAGCCCAGCAGCCATTGCAAGAGGATTACCCGATAAGGTTCCAGCTTGATAAACTGGGCCGTCAGGTGCTACGTGATCCATAACTTCTTGACTACCGCCGTATGCTCCTGCAGGTAAACCTCCTCCTATAATTTTTCCTAAAGTTGTAAGATCAGGTTTTACTCCGTAAAGTTCTTGTGCACCACCTTTTGATACTCTAAATCCACTCATAACTTCATCAAAAATCAAGAGAGTATCGTTCTCATCACATAAAACTCTTAATTCATTCAGAAAATTTTTATTTGGTTTGACCAAGCCCATATTTCCAGCAATAGGTTCTATAATAACTGCAGCAATTTTATTTTTATTTTTTTTAAAAAGTTCATTTACAGAATCAATATTATTAAAGTCTGCAACTAATGTATCTCTTGCAATATTATCAGTTACCCCTTGACTGTCAGGCTTTCCTAAAGTCATAGCACCTGAACCTGCTCTTATTAAAAAACTATCAAAGTGTCCGTGATAATTTCCAGAGAATTTTATAATGAGATCTTTCCTTTTATATCCTCTTGCTAATCTGATTGCACTCATTGTTGCCTCTGTACCTGAGCTTACCATTCTTACTTTTTCAATAGAAGGGACCATATCGATTATCTTTGATGCCATTAGGGATTCAATTTCTGTAGGTGCGCCATATGTTGTTCCTTTTTTCGAGTACTCAATTATAGAATCAATTGTGGCTTTTTCAGCATGCCCAAAAATAAGGGGACCCCAGGATCCAACACAATCTATATATTCGTTATCATCAATATCATTCATCTTACTTCCTTTACCACTTTTAAAAAAAATAGGAGTTGAATTTACACTTCTGAAGGCTCTAACTGGAGAGTTTACTCCACCAGGTATAATTTTTTTTGCCTTATTGTACGCTTCTATACTTTTATTAAACATTCTATTTATTTGATAATATTTTAGCGATCTCCTCTGCATTATATGTTATAATTGCTGAAGCTCCTGCACGCTTTATTGCATAAAGTATTTCCATTGTAAGTTCATACTCATCCACCAGATTATTTTCAGCTGCAGATTTAACCATAGCATATTCACCACTAACATTATATGCTATTATTGGAATATTAAAATTTTCTTTGGCTTTTGATATAATATCTAAGTAAGCTAGAGCAGGTTTTATTATTATTGCATCACATCCTTCATTTATGTCGTACTCTATTTCTCTTATGAACTCATTAGTATTTTTAAAATTCATTTGATGGGTTTTTCTGTCTCCAATTTCTAATTTACTATCAACAGCGTTTCTAAATGGACCATAAAATGATGATGCATATTTAACTGAATATGGGAAAATTGGTATTTTTTCAAACCCATTCATATCTAAAGTATCTCTTATTATTTGAACTCTTCCGTCCATCATATCAGAAGGGGCTAAAATATCTGCTCCAGATTTTACAAGAGTTAATCCCTGACTTGATAATGTTTTTAAAGTTTCATCATTATCAACATCATTATCTATAATTGTTCCGCAATGTCCATGAGAAGTATAGCTGCAATTACATAAATCTGCAATTATTAAAATTTCGTCTTTAAACCTTTCTTTAATTGCTTTAATAGTAATTGGGACAATACTATCGCTTGAACATGCAATCTCCCCGTTGCTGTCTTTTTTATCTGATACCCCAAATAATAGTATAGATTTAATTCCAAGCTTAATTAGTTGTTCACATTTTTCAATTACATTGTCAGTTGAAAGTCTATATTGTCCTTTAAGAGACTCTATTTCATTCTTTACATTATTACCTTCACATACAAAAATTGGATATATTAAATCAGAGATATTTATTTCGACATCCTGAACAAGCGATCGAATGTTTTTGTTATATCTAAGCCTTCTTAATCTGGATTCAGGATATTTCATAATTTAAATTTTTATTTAAAAAATTAATAATTGAATTACTTATTCCTTCGTAGGACTGCATTTTAGCTGTTACGAGTGGTTTATAACCTCTTCCTTCAATATATTCTGTTGTGGTATTACCAATACTGATTATCTTATCATTAGGGTTGTATTTATTAATGAATGATTCAAAAGTTGATGGGCTTGTAAATACTGTAAAGGTATTTTCATACTCTAATAAATTTTTAATCTTATGATTGACTTGATCTATTAATGAGGTTTCATAAAAAATACCTTGTTCTATGTTAATAAACTTTGATAGACAGTCAAACAAATCTTTTTTTGCTAGGTTCCCTTGGGCAAGAAGAATTTTTGATTCCGTTTTTAAATCAAGAGCTCTTATGTCTTCACACATAAATCTCGAGTAGTTTCTTTTCAAGATAAAGTCAGCTTGAAAATTATATTTTGCAAGTTTATCTGCAGTCTTTCTTCCAATGCATATAAAGCCTAATGAATCATCAATTTTTGCAGTTAAGTTATTCATGAAATATTTCACTCCATTTTTTGATGTAAATATTACATATTCAAAGTTATTGGGGTTAATAGAATTAATAATCTTAGATGTTGATATCATCGGGTAATGATAAATATCTACACCCATTGATTTAAGTTCTGAAAAATTAAAATCAATTTCCTCTCCAGTCAATATAATATTATACATACTATTCAAAATCAAATTTTTTAATTAATTCTTTTCCTCCATTTTCTAAAATCTTATTTGCTAACAGATTATCTAGATCTACATTTTCATTTTTGTTAGCCTCGGCTTTATCTTTTATTAAAACCTTACCGTCTAATGATAATACAGCTCCAATCAAGCATATTTTATCTCCATTTACACTGGAGAAGGCTGCTATTGGTGAGTTACATCCTCCACCTAACTTATCCATAAATGATCTCTCAAGAAATGTACATCTCTCAGTCTCTTCATGATTTATTTTGCAAATAATTTTATCAATTTCAGATTTATCTGAGTTTATTTCAATTGCAATTGCTCCTTGACCAGGTGCATTAAGCATTATTTCGACATCAAGGTATTCAGATATATAACCTTCAAGACCTAATCTTTCTATACCAGCAGCTGCCATAACAAGCCCATCATATTCACCATTTATCATTTTTTTAATTCTAGTGTCAACATTTCCTCTAATATCCTTAACTTTTAGATTTGGATTAATGTTTAATAACTGTGCTTTTCTTCTTAAAGATGAAGTTCCAATTATTTCATTTTTAGTAAACTCTGAGAGTTTTTTTTTACTTCGACTCAAAAAAACATCTTTGTGATTACCTCTCTCTAAAATTGCTGAGGTTTTTATAATCGAGGAATTTTCAACAGGTAAGTCCTTTAAACTGTGAACAGCTATATCAATTTTTTCTTCAATTAATGAGTCTTGAATTTCTTTAACAAAGAACCCTTTATCTATGCTCCTGTCAAGATTTCTATCCTGAATCTTATCCCCCTTTGTTTTTATTTCAACAATTGAATAATCAATGTTAGGAAATTTTTTATTAAGGTTTTCTCTAACTAGATTTGCTTGATACAATGCAAGTTTACTTGAGCGAGTTCCAATTTTTATTGAGTTAATCATCTAAAAAGATTTGATTTATAATCTCAATAGCTTTTTCATCCTTACCATTATTAGTTGCTTCTTTTATTTTTCTAACTAAATTATCGGAGAACTTCTCATAGATGACATTTAGTCTCTTATTAAATTCATCAGAGTCAATAATATTAGTAGTGCAATCACAAGAGGATGAGTTGATATTGTTTATTGTTTCCTCAACAACAACATCTCTTATTTGATTTTTAATTGAGAGAATCGAAGGTCTTAATTGCCTTGAATTTGTCCACTCATCAAACTCAAATAAGAAGTCTTCAATAAACTTTTCTGCTTTGTTAATTTCAGCCCTCCTCTTTTTGTAATTTACATTAACTGCATCTTTGAGGTCATCGACATTTATTATTTCAACATTTTCCAATTCGTTACAATTGTCTGGGATATTCCTTGGAACAGATAGATCTATTAAGATAAGCCTGTTGCTTCTTTTGCTCATTATTTTTTTAATCTCATTTTTGCTTATCAAAGGTTGTCTAGAAGATGTTGAAAAAATACCAACATCAACTTTTTCTAATTCATCTTTAAAACAATTAAACTCTATTGAATCAAATCCAAGCTCGTCTGCAAAATCTTTTGCCTTCTTATTTGTCCTATTGGAGACTTTTATATTAGAGTATCCTTTTTGTTGCAAGTGTCTAACAGATAGTTTTGATGTCTCTCCTAAACCAACACATAAAAATTTTGGGTTATCTACATCTAAAACTTTATGTATTTTTTCAACTGCGGCATAGCTAACAGATACTGCACCTTTTCCAATGTTGGTATTTGTTCTTATAAATTTTCCCGTTTCAAGTGATTTTTGAATCATTCGTTTCAGAATAGGACCCAGCATCTTGTGCCTATGTGAAAAGTCGTAAGCATTTTTTAGCTGTTCAACAATTTGAAATTCACCAATTATCATAGATTCCAGACCGGAGACTAGTCTAAATAAATGTTTTGAGACTTTGTATGAACCAGACTGCATAATAAGATAAGGAGATAGGCTGTCTTTAAAACTTCTAAAATCTGCCAGTTCTTTCACAATACTGTGTATGAACTTATTCTCTTTTCCTATGTGATTCTCAAATTCAAAATATATCTCGGTTCTGTTACATGTTGATAAAAGCATAAGCCCTTCAACACCAACATTCTTTTTCAGTAAATTGTGGAATACTATCTTTTCTGCATTGTCGAGGTAAAATTTTTCTCGAAGCTCGATAGGGGCATTCTTATAATTTAGACTTATTAAACCAATCAAAATCTTATAATATTTGCAAATTTAATTTGACATACTTACAAATAATAACGCTATAGGTTCTAAAAGTATTGTTTGGAGTTCCTAGTGCTAATATAGAATTATTCTAAATAATAAGTAAAAAGTATCGTTATAGGTTCATAAGTTTTTCTTATTCTATAATTCTGTTTTTTAAATCTCCTTTAAATACTGGGCATGATTCATGTTTTCCAAATAATTTATATCTGGTAAATGCGACAATATCATAAGCAAAATTTGATATAAAAGTGGGGAGTATAAATATTAATATTCTAATTATAAAAAGCATCTTTACTTGTTTTAAGATGTGAAGAACTGCCTTACTTTTTTGTAAAATGTTACCATCTTTATCTATAACTGCTACAGAGTCAACTTTTAATACATCAGGGAAGTGTGTTTTAGTGAAATTACTCTGTAGACTTGTTACTTTAAAATGTTGATCTTTATCCTTCTTCAGAATTAGTCGAATAAAGAAATTACATAAAATACATATTCCATCATAAATAATTATCTCGTGTTTATCTTCTTTACTCATAATTTTATTTCAACTGTAAGGTAACTATTTTTTGGTGGTGATGGGATTATACCAGGTCCAGGATATCCAGTCGCTCTTCTTGTAAAATAAATTTCATCAAACAAGTTATTAATACCAGCTTCAAATTTAATATTTCTTAGTTTATAGGATAAGGATAAATCAGAAATTTCATAAGATGGTATCTCACCAATAACTCCACTTAAGTTCCCACTAACTGCATTTGAAGAATCTGTAAATTGGTTTGATAAATAAGAATATTGAAAATTAATAGCAAAATTTTTATATCCAAATTTTAACCCTGTTTTAAAGTTATTTTTTGGAACAAACTCAACTTGTTTTCCTGTTATTCCAACCTCTTTTGACTCAAGATATTTAGACTCTATGTAAGAATAATTCAAGAAAATATTAAAATCCATAAATTCATTTTTAAAAAAAATCTCATTTATATCAAAATCAAATAAAGATTCAATTCCAATAATCTGAGCGTTTCCTACATTTCCTCTTTCACTTTTAACACTCCCATCCTTATATGCTCTTTGGATAAATCCAATTCTATCCCTGTAAATTAATGCAAAAATACTGGAGTCATAAGAGATCATCTTATTATAATTACCTCTAAGACCTAAATCAAAAGTATAACCTTTCTCATCGTCAATATTAGGGTTAATTGCATAAGCTGGATTAATTATGCTAATATCTGCAAAAGTTACAGACCTAAAGTTTTGACTAAAATTTGTATAAAGTTCAGTACTATTCTTTTTATAACTTAATCCTAAACCAAGTAGAAGAAAGCTTCTTCTTTTTGAGTCATTTTCTTCAAATATTTCATTATAAATTGTGTTACCAGCTGCATCTAAATTAATTTTCCTATAATAACCATCAAGATTTGTATTGATATTCTCAAACCTAAATCCTGGTGTAACAGAAAAATTTTCATTTAGATAAAAAATATTTTCTCCAAAAAAAGCTAAATTAAAATTTGGATAACTATATTCAGATTGATTAACATAGTTGGGAAAATTTAAATAATCAAATTTAAAGTCTGCTTTTTTTGATGAACTACCAGGGCCTTGAGTGCTTTCTGAAAAGGAATTGTAATATTTAGCACCAATAAGTAGATAAGACTTTTTTTTCAAAAAAGTATAATTATTTATATATCTAGTTTCAAAGCCAAAATTTCTAAATCTACCTTTTATGAGGTCTCTTTCTTCACCATAATCGATTTGATCAACTCTGTTAGTTCTAAAACCTAAGGCATTCCTCTTAGCATCCAGTCCAAAAAAATTAAAGCTAAAATTTGAATTTGTAGAAATTTTATAGTTGTATTTTAAGTTATACAATAGCCAATCTACTTCAAACCAATTTCGTTCTCGGTTACTTTGGAATGGGTCTAGCTCGAACATTCTATCAGAAAGGCCACCAGCTTGATGAGCTAAATATTTTAAATAAGTTATTTCAGTAACTAAATTTGACTTGTCTGTCAAATTAAAATTTAAACTTTGAAAAGTATTTATTGATTCAAAATCTGAGTTATCTCTAAATCCATCACCAATTTTATAATTTAAATATCCATAATAACCAAACTTCTCATTACTTGAACTAATACTGGTAAAGTTTGTATAAAGATTATTAGAACCAGTAGTGTTCCGTGTTATTAATTCAAAATTATCGTCAGGTTTAGGTTTTTTAATTTTAAAATTAATAAGCCCTCCAAATTGAGTTCCATACTGAAGAGATGCTGCACCTCTTAATATCTGAATCTCCTCAAGTCCTTCAGGTGGTGGAGTATAATAACTTTCTGGATATCCAAGTGCATCTGCACTTATATCATAGTTATTTTGTCTAGTGTTAAAGTTTGCAGTTCTGTTTGGATTTAGTCCCCTTCCTCCAATATTCAACTGAAGACCTGCATCGTCATTCTGGTAGATATTTAGACCTGGAATCTGATTATATATTTGTCTAGCATTGTTTGAGGCTAAATTTGCCATAGAGACATCAAGTAATATAACCTCGTTTTTTTTACCTGCGTATATCCTTGTCCCAACTACATCTTCCATTCTTCTAATTTGAAAAATTCTTTTCAAATTTGCTCTGACAACGACCTCGCTAAGTTCCTCTAATTTTGGAATCAGTTTGATTGAAATTTGTTCTTCACCAGCGCTGTAAAAATTTGATACAAGATTATATCCCTCAAGAAAAAAAACTATTTCTGATTCTGGATTATTTAAAATGATTTCAAAATATCCATTATTATTAGAGTAAGATATCTGATTGGTATCTGAGTTAAACACTGTAACATTTTCAAGAGGTAGATCAGTACTATCATCTAAGATAATTCCATTTAACTGTTCTTGAGAAAGCAATAAGCTAAAACTTGATAAAAATATTAAACTAAAAACCTTTAATCTCATCATCTAAATTAGTAATCCATGTTTTATTTGAAAATCCTCTTTTTTCTTTCATTAAATCAACACTTGAATCTATAAATCTTTTACTTGTTCTCCCATTAAGAGTCACAAAACTTTCTGCGTAGACTTCAACATCTTTATATCCATTTTCGTTATAATAATCACCTAAATAATGAGCATACTCTAAAATAAAATCAGGCTGAAAACTCATTTGTCTTTCTTGAAACTCTGTTAAAAAATTGCTATTTATTACGTAAAAAGATTCAGATGTTTCACTGTCAACTATTTTAAATTCTGTAAAGCCTTTCTTCTCAATGAGCATTACTCTCCAAGAGAATCTATACCCTTGCTCATTCCAAAAGAGCTCTCCTGGATAAAGAAAATATCTAAATGGAAACACTAATTGAATAACAAAAAAAACAAGTAATAAAGTTTGAGAAATATTAGCCCATTTGTAGTTGTAATTATCTGTGATAGAAACCTTATTAAAGAAATTTTTAAATAATTTAAAAATTTTATCTAGTATTTTTTTGTGAGTTTCAGGTTCTAAAAAGATTAGTGAAGATGTAATCATTATATATGGAAACATTCCAATTGCAGGAAATAGAATTGCAGTCATAATATGAAAAGTTATTACAAGAAAAAAGCCAAAAGGTCTTGTCTTTCTATACAGCAAAATAAATGCAATAAAAAGATCATATAACATCCCAGACCAGCTAAAGAGAATATGAACCCATTCCATTTGAAATAATGAACTTCCAACAATAGGGAGATCGTATTTTGAGGTTAACCAAATTTTTAATGGTTGAGCTTCTATTAACCAATCGGTATTTATTTTTGCAATTCCCGCATAAAAATATACTATACATATCATCAATTTTAATGCATCAACATTCCATTTTGGTATTAGTCTATATGACTTTTTATTGATTATATTATCAACTGAAAAGCTTGCATTAGCAGGGAAAAATATCATGAGAAAACTTATTAAGCTAACTAGATAGTAGTGGTTGAGATATGTCGTCTTGTCCATTAACTCAGCATATGTAAAACTTAAGAAAAGTAAAATAATTGAAATTCTGTATTTGTAACCAACTGCAACAAAAAAGGATGATATACCACAAATTATAAAGATTAAATATGTATAGTCACCTATTGGCTTTATCCACTCAAAACCATAATAAGAGAAATGAAAAGATGGATCTATGTACAACTCTTTAATCCATCCTTGATTCCAAATTCTTATAATACTGAACAGCATTAAAAAACCAAAGCCTAGACGAAAAATTGCTAGGCTTGAAGA
>CETE01001246.1_pt1 | contig 23870 bp, 28 predicted proteins | sample 531241 | NCBI WGS metagenome assembly CETE01 (sample SAMEA2622336, study PRJEB7988) | marine metagenome | biome: marine biome (ENVO:00000447); feature: deep chlorophyll maximum layer (ENVO:xxxxxxxx); material: "saline water (ENVO:00002010), including plankton (ENVO:xxxxxxxx)" | depth 30 m
GACTCGCGCCAGAATGATTCGTCCACAACAGAGACGGCGGGCTGGCCCCGTTTAATCCACTGGACGGCCTGTTGGAAAGTGTCGGCAGAAAAATTGATCACTGTTTTGGTTGGGCCCAAAAGGGCTTTATACCATTTGGGGTGAAAGTGAGAGTAAGTCATAGATTCACCCGCTCTGGGCTTAGCGTTCAAAACTGCATCCATATAAACCAGATCAGGCATGTCTGAACCGCAACCGCTTGGATTCAGGCTGCAGCTCTTTGGGCAAGTGTCAAAAACAGACTGGTCACCCGCCCTATATGTCACGGCGCAGCCCTTAGTTTTTGTAGCTCTGCTTATTTCCACTGTCTTTAACATTGCTCAATTCTCCGACCATATGAGTCAAGCTCCGTGTAAACTCGACGCTGAATTAAGTGCACTATGTCTGCGGTTTCGTGCTTGTCCGGTATATCGTACAGATCGAGCTGCCAAAATTTTCCGCCGTATTCCATAATTACCCCGACGTCATCCCCATGTATTGGGTGCTCGTAAAACTTGCGGCCCGCGACTTTAAAAAGCGGCTTGAATTTTGTAATTTTGTGCATTTTTGAATCTCCATTAATTGCACTGTTTTGATGAATATAAGACTAACCCCATATTGGGCTTTATGTCAAAAAAAAAGCCCAGATCTGACTCTGGGCTTTTCTTAATGTTGAAGCTGCTGTTAGGCTGCTATACTGGCCCGACTCACGCTAGCCCAATTGGCGGGGCTCATGTTTAAAACATCCCCGCCCAGACGTTGCCATTCATCGACGTGATCAGCTTCAGCATTATTCGCGCAAGCTGTCACGGCGTTCATGAGGGTGGCGCGGCTTATCGGCTGGCCCTGCTCATATCCAGACTGGCCGATCGTATTTAAAAGCCCGTCAAAAATTGTGCTTGTTTGCTTTTTAGGAATTGCAAGCACTTTGCCAAGCTGTTCAACCGCGCCTTGCGTGTAGGTCCCTTCAATCACGTCCCCTGCTGCTGCCTTCATCTGCTCCAGTACAGCGTCGAAAGATTCGCGGCTGGCATAATTGCGGGTAATGTCGCGCAGCTTCAAGCCAAGTGCCGCATTATCCGCATTTTTTGCTTCGTCTGAAAGAATGCTCCAAGTGTCATCATCCCCGCGAGCTGACGTAATGTGCGAGCTGCGCGACCTGTTTTGCGTTTGCATTCCGTTTAAGCAGGCCAGTGTCCAGTTAATCTGAAACACTTGAATAGAGCCCTGACCAACCTCAGAATTACTGATACCGATTCCCAGTGCCATAACATCACCAACATTTGCGCCTTCGCCAATTATGGTCTCAGACTTGAATCGGGCATAAAGCCTTTTTTCTGTAATGTCTGCGTTTTGGATTTTCCACTGGGCGTCTGATTCCATCAGCTCAGGCAAAACAGTTTCAATCAAGTGCACATTGTCAAAAGTCTTGAACTTGTCAGAAACAAAAGCCCGTGCAGTCCCATAAGTTTCGGTGTCCATGTGCGTCCGGATCATGCGGGTCACTGGTTCATTTTGCCATATAGCATTCACAAGTCCGTCCCATTCTTCAGGATAGCTAGACTGCAGCCGTCTAGCAGTCCGCACGTCTATTCCAGCACGGGCTGCTATCTGGTCAAAAGCAACATCATTGATCCATAAATGTCTAGTGGGCTCACCGCCCTGACCCTCCAAAATAATTGAAGACTTACGGGGCTCTAATAATTCTGCAGTTTTATAAAAAGCTTGGTCAGTTGGCACTAGAAAGTCCTGTGATCTAGCAGCCTGATCCTGCACCTTTAGCATGAGGTTTTGTAAAGTGTTGCCTTCGTTTTCAATAACGTGTGTCATGTCTAAATCTCCATTATGACAGTTGAATTATTATTGTTATAGGCTTTGTCCTATATACTGTCAAACAGAAATTTTAAAAAATTCCCCCGCCAAAATGTGACGGGGGATCTTTTAAAGTTTAGGCCATTTAAGCTTTTTTCTTTTATAAGGTTTTGAGGGCTCTTTGCCCTGCGGATAAAAAAGCCAGTGATATATTTTGATCAAGAACATGCGGCAGTTTCCATAACGACTTCTTCGTTGTACTCTTCATCATCATGCTGACGGGTTTCTTTTGTGATAATGAAGCCTTCCCGATTCACGTAATGGCGGGGGTCTGTAAATGTCCAATGAACTCCCTCTTCTGTGTCGGTAATAATGACGGCCCAAATATGTTTCAAAACACTTTCTTTCCATTCGCCTGTCATGTCTGCGGGAGACAAGTTTTGTCTGTCTGCTATTTTGGCGAACGCTGCATTAAGTGTTAGGAAGTAATCTCCATTAGGGTCTCTGATTTCTTCATAGGGAAATTCTTTCGCCTCAATAGTTCTTTCAATTGTGAAGTCGTGCCCGTCATCCGTTCGCTTCCAATTAAACTCATCAGGATTAATTTTTGCCAATTCAAAAGCTTTTTCTTCACTTTCGGCAATGACTATGGCCTCATAGCCCACATCTTTTGTTGCTATAACTTTAAAACTTTTCATTTTTTTTCCTTCTCTATAATTCCAGTGAATTTAACATAAACAGACTCACCACGGGCCTGTTCAGCAGCCTCTACTGCGTCTGCCCTGTGTTCATTAAGCTCATAAAAATCGACATTGGTATTTTTAACAGCTTGCCAAAGTAAGTCAAAAAACTGCTGCCTGTTCATGTCAGTGCCCACATCTTTCGGCATTATGCAAACTTCACGCTCACAATCATGACACCATTGTGAAATGTCATCGTTATGCCATTGTTTGCGGCTGTTACAAAAAAACCTATTTGCAACCCAATCACTGCCGCCGCACTCCTCACAAACATGAGGTGTTTCTTCAAAACTAAACATTGTGAGTCCTCAAATACCATTCTTTATATTTTTTGTAGGCCAACAGCTTGTAGGCGTACAAGTCTGCGAACTCCCAATCTGCTATAGGGTCAAAATCATCAAAGACGGTTTCTATCTCATTCTCAATCATCACCATTAATGCGTTAGCTTCTGGTGGGGATAGCTCAAGAGGTTTAAGAATTTTCTGTGTTGTTTTCATAGCAAGCCCCCCAGCATATAAGTCATAAAATCATTTTGCTTTGTGATAACGCCATCAGAATATTTATAGATGCCATGCAGCTCCATGCCCTCACGTTTCTTTTTACAAACGTGAATCATGTCCCCATCTTTCAAACTGTCTGGAAATACGGAAAGAGTGTGAGCTAAAGCAGGCCCAATATCAGAAAGTTTCTTTGCTTTAGAATAAATAGAAAAGCCGCTGCTACGCTGCTTTGGGGTTGCATACCAATAGGTCATGCTCATCTCCTTTAGTTACTGTTGACGACTAAAGGATAAGTCTTATACAACAAATGTCAAGTCTAAAAATTCTTGCCAATTTATTGGATTAGAAAATTTAAACTGGGGCTCTAACAACAATCCTCTGTCCACCAACTCAATTGCTTGTTCCCCGTTATAGACAAAAATGTCTGCATTTTTTGTGTGTACAAAAATATAAGTTGGGGCGTGTTTGTGCTGAGTCATCCAAGACACTTGGTGTGGAGATAACCGGACGGCAGAGCCCTTTGTTGTTTTTAACTCTACAAAATAAAATTTTCCCAATTCAGAACAAACGACAAGATCAGGCACACCAAGAGAAGCCCAACTCTCCAAACGGGTGAGTCGGATATTAGGCCGACACTTCTTCTGATGTTTCCGAAATTTCTGATAAAAGCTCGACTCCAGATTTTTCTTCTTCTGGGGTGATGTTGATAATATCGTGTCCATGCTGGTCTTTTAATTCCTGCAAAGCCTTTTCAACTTCTTCACGAGACATGCTGTCAATCGACCCATGTCTAATTTCAGACTTATTAATGTAAATATTTCCCTGAGCCTGCCCCCTACGATATTCAGCTTGGACGGCTGCAGAGTATGCCCCATTTTCAATAGCCAGGTCACGTATGCGCTGCATGTCACGGACATGACGGGCAAAAGTAATGCCGTACTTTTCATCCAACTCTGCCCTGTATGCTTTTATAGCAGCTACAACATTTGGGTGCATGTTTGAATTAGTAAGCTCAGAAGCTTTCACATGTGCAGACTTTTCAGGATAGCCTGCATTTATAGCGGCTTGACGTTTTGTAATCATACCGTCGTTTGCAACAAACTCTTTCACAAACTTCTCTTGTTTGGGCGTCAGAGGAGTTTCTATGCTTTTACGAGGTCTACCTCTAGATTTTTTGACGACTTGCATTGTAGCCCTTTATATAGCTTCCTATCCTAAAACTAAATGAATAAAGCTATTTTGGCAACCAATAGGAAAAAAGTTACATGTTACAAAAAAAGTTACAAAATTATTTTTGTATATATATGTTATTATTGTAGAAATTGCCTGTGTAACATTTTGATCATTTGAATCGCCTTAAAAAAATGAAAAAAATATTTTTTTGTTAAATCTGTACATATATAAGTTTCACAGCAAGCAACCCCTTATCCAGCAAGGGTTACAGCGTAACTTTTTTGTGTTTGAAAAGTGTTACAAAAGTTACACCCTGCTCTGGTCATCGCAACAGAACAGGGTGTAATTGTCAATCAACAGCAGAATGGAGATTCTTGCATACATAACCCTAGTCCGTGGGCCGTGCATCGTCAAGTTTTTTTTTCAGCCAACTTTTTTAGAGTCAACATTCACCCAATGCTGGTAACTCTTGTTAAGAGAATTAAACCAGTAGTCCATAAACTCCTCATGAGTGAGGTTTTTGTCTTTGGACTTTTTCATTGTGGTGGACGTCAGCTTAAAAAAGCCGATTGGCACAATGGTGTTTGCCGTTTCGGACATCCATGAGAGGCCACCGTTATCATTAACTTCGGTGGTTTCATACGGCGCATACCACACTTGAACAAAGTGAGGGTACGGCCCGTTTCGATCCGCTGCTTGACGAGCAGCCGAAACTGGATCTTTATCACAGGCCCACGTTCCACGATAACCCGCAGTTGATGCAAAGAAAGTGTAGCCGTTAGGCAGAACATAATCAGAAGTGTCGGACATGACAATCCCTTTCTCCGGAGAAGCTCTCCGGTGCTGGTTAGTTATTCACAATGTCAAACATCAGCTATAGTATACAACTTATCCCATACAATGTCAAGTAAAAAATTTTTAAAAAACTAATCATTTCAACACTGTCAAAAAATTGACACGTCAAAAAATTGGCGTCAAATTATTGACTTGACAATGTATGGGCGTTGTGGTATACTGTACAATGGAGAATTTTTTAAAATTTCTTCACGCTATTTGACATCGTAAATATCAATCAACAGCAAAGGAGATCCATGTGACTTGCCTTATGATAGAGCCTGTGTCCAATATGACAGCTAACCATGCTGTTTGTAATTGGCACAGACACAACGACCCGTTGCCTGACTTACACCTGTCGTTTTGTTATGGTCTGTATGAGTATAACAGATTGGCTGGAGCTGGCATCGGCTGCAAGACATTGTTAGGTGTTGCTATGGTAGGTAATCCTTGTGGTAGACCAACGGGCCCGGACCGCAAGCTTATCCTTGAAATTAGAAGGGTATGTTTTAAGCCTGGGGTCAAGTTCCATCAATTGCGTCGTTATTATACAGACAAAATTTTTAAAGATGAAATGTCTAAAAGAGTTATGCCTGTACTGGTTCGCAACTTAGACGGGACGCAGCCGTTTGCTCAAGGTAATGCCATCAATGCTTACACTGTGCCAAGCTTCTTTCTTCGCGTCGCAGAGTTTTATGTAAAACAAAAATTTACAAATATCAAAAAACTGTGGACGTACATACATGAGACAGAGGACGGCAGATATATCAGTGAAGCTGGCTATCACATAGACCATTATGTGAAGAGCCGTGGGCCGCGACACGTCGCAAAGTTACGGTTTGCTAAAGAACTTTAAAAAAGAACGACGGGCGATTTATATTTCACCCGTCGTTTTTTATTTCTCAAACGCGACCAGTCGAAGCGTCGTTTAGTGGACCGTGTCATCTGGTAGTTCTGCTGCTTTACGTGCAAAGCTGTCTGCGACTGCTATCATTTCGGACACGGTTTCAGGATCAGCGCAGCTTCGATAAGCACATTCGATAATCACTGTAAGCAGCCCGACCATGACCAAGGGCTCGTGTTGTGCGTCTCCTGCCTTTGTAGCTTTAGAAATTTCTTCAAGAGCATCGACACCCATGTGATACCCGTGTTCGAAGTCTTTACTGTCACTATTGACTATGAGGCGCACTAATTCGGTCATCCCTGCAATATCCTGTTCCAGTGTTTATTTATAACAGAAACTTCTTGATGCGCTTCACGAGAGTAACCACGGTCACGCAGCAAATTTTGATTATGCAGGTTAACTACCTTTTGAATGGCTTCCATCGACTCATGCCACTGAGGACGTAGGCCCTCCACATAGCCAGCTTTATTCACCATATCTTTTACGGTTTCATCATCCATATGCTTATCTTCCTATTTTTGGGACTTTTGATCAATTAGTATTATTTTGTGAGTCAAATCACCAAACAGGTCATCAAGCTTTGCAACTGCAGTCATATCCTGATATTTGATATCTTCTCTATTCAAATAACGCAGATGCAAAGTAGTCAACAAATTCCTGGTGTTTCGCAAAACGGTTAAATCATCTTCAGTAAAAACTACGCCTTGTGGGCGGTCTGCCTGTTTAATTACTTCGCCCGCAACTTTAAGCTCGACTTTACGCGGGCGACCAACTTTCTTTTTATCTTCTGTCATTCTGTTCTCCTTGACAACCATTGAATAGGTCACTAGTATATAAGAGTTATTTTATATAAGTCAAGAGGAGTTTTATATGAACGCCGCAGACATGAGCGTAGAAGAATTTAAAAGACATCTGGCGGACATGCGCGACAGGCTTTTCTATTATAAAAACTATAATAAAGAGACGGGCTCGAAGCGTGATGACCCAAAGAGCAAACGCACTTACCTGACTCAGAAGCGTGGGCAGGGGTTAGCGAGCGGTTCGCTAAAGCGTCGCAAGCCTATGCGTCATCAGCGTCCATACTAGTGCGGTTAATATGTAGATATGTTTGTGTCGATGATCCCGTGCCGGAAGGCTGGACGTTACACAAACTATATGGTCATCATGGTGCAAATGGATATGGAGTAATTACAATGGCTGACAACAGAGAAAAGGATGATTTCTATCCAACGCCTCCTGAAGCCACAAAGGCTATGATGGCCCGTTGTCCGTGGTTAAAGTTGCCTGAAGAGGGGAACAAGTATGCCATATGGGAGCCCGCGTGTGGCGAAGGTCATATGTCAGAAGTTTTTAAAGAAGCAGGGTTAAGCACATACAGCACGGATCTCGTGGACCGTGGTTATGGTGACGCTCACGGTGTAGATTTTTTAATGGAGCAGAAGAGCTTTGCTCCGTGGATAATTACAAACCCTCCGTATAAGCTTGCCAATGAGTTTGTAAAACATGCGTACAAACTCCAGGTTGAGAACAAGCAGGGCGAAGGGTTTATATTTTTGTTGCGACTAGCATTTTTAGAGGGACAAAAACGGTATACAGAAATTTTTAAAGATATGCCGCCCAGTAAAGTGCTAGTGCATACAAAGAGGCTGACCTTGATTCGGGGCGACCACGAAGAAGCGTGGTATGGTTCGGGCAAGACAGCTATGGCGTGGTTTGTCTGGGAGATAGACCCATTTACGAAAGAAGGGGCTCAGCCCCGCATTCAATGGTTATAAGGAGACCAACATGTTGCATAAGTTTTTAAAATTGTTTTTCCCATGCTTTGCGAAGTCAGAAAAGCTTGAGCCGTTTAAACATCCGCAAGAGGAGGGGGTTCAAGATATGTTGAATAAAGCGAGGGAGAAGAAAATGAAAGCCGCACCTAAAAAGCGGGGCAGGCCAAAGAAGAAGAAATAGGGCAGAGATATTTGGGATCGGCTGGTTAAAACTTTCTCTGCCCCTTTTGTATACGAACTTTTTAAAAGAGCAGCTTAACTGGTTGCTCTTTTTTCTTGTTCCATATAGGGATTGTCGTCCTGCATAAGCAAAGAAGCCGTAACGCCAAGGTTATATAACGCTTCCTGCATTGGATTGTCGGAGGCTTTGCCCCGCTCAGATAGAAAAACCTCGATAGGTTGGCCTGTCTTTGGATGATAACTTACAGTTACAGACAGCCCCATGCCAACTTCCTTCGTTACACAAGGTCTTCGGGTAGGTAAATCCAACATATTTCACTCCTCATTTGTTTGATTCTATCAGTCTATAGAGAAGGTAAAGTTGAATCTAGATATTAATCTGTCTCTTTTATCTCATATCCTTCAGTTCGGCAAAACACGTCGAACATGACGCGAAGCTGACCGGATATACTTCGGTTTTCTAATTCTGCGATCTTCTTAATGCCTTTGTATACTTTGATAGGCACTAACACTGATTTCCATTTCGACGTATCCATAAGACCCTTCTCCATAATTCCCTGGCAAGGACAGGGCCTCAAATGAGGGTTGGATCCCTGCCCTTACCTGTGAGATAATATAAGACATTATACTAGAAATAGCAAGAGAAAACCTACATACTCTCGCCCCAGTTGTCTCCTATCTCAATATCTGTTTTCATCGGCACTTCTAGCTCTATTGCATCGCACATAATCTCTGCTATATTTTTCGCAGCCTGTTCATTTTCTATGCTGAAAGCGAGCTCGTCGTGCACCTGCAACAACGGCAGGCATCCCTCTTTGTACAAGTTTACCATTGCTTTCTTTGTCATGTCCGCAGCCGACGCCTGTATTAAACGGTTTAAAGCTTTGTATGCCTTGGACCGTTGCAGGGGGACCGTGGGCCCGTAATGTGCGCGGGCCTCATCATACTTCATGGCCTTGTGCATACCAAACTTGGTAGGCTCAAAGTCTGGGAACCTACACTTGCGGCCCAACAGAGACCGGATAGAGCCCTCTTCGTTACCGTTTTGGACACGGTCTTGCACAACCTTCATAAGCTTTTTAACAAACGGCACTCGCTGATCATACTGCCGTGTCAACTCTTTTGCCTCTTCCCCTGACAGGTCCAACTGGTCCCCTAGCTTGCCAACACCCATGCCGTACATCATGCCTAAGTTTATAACTTTTGCCTGCTTGCGCGGTATGTCTGCCATGTCCGCGACCATCGTATGAAAGTCCATGTCTGGGTTGTTCTTGTAGCCGTCAACAAATTCGTCAACTTTGGGCATAGGCTTGCCTGTGCGCTTTTGGTACAAAGCTGCAAAGTGTACAAGAATGCGAGGCTCTTGCTGTGAGTAATCTATGGACGCCCACTTTTCTTCCTCATTTGGTACAAAAACGGACCTAATTAAAGGCCCCAGTTTTGGATGGCGAGCGGGGATCTGTTGAAGGTTGGGGTTATTCATAGAAATTCGTCCCGAAACGGTCCCACCGTCGTCAGACCTAATTTGGTTTATGTGCCCGTGCACTCTGCCGTCACGACCTATGTGCTTCTGCAGCCCGTCAATGAACGTGCCTTTACTTTTATTAAATTCTCTTGCCAACAGGATCTGCTTCGGCAAGGGGTGTTTGTGCGTGTTCAGGAAGCTTTTAGTAAACGACGGGGCGTCCTTTGTCGTCCTGGGGTAGTCAAGCTCCAACTTATCAAACGCCTTTGCGATAGAAGCTGCGGCCCATATCTCCACGTCAAAGCCTACGAGCTTGTGCAGCTCCTCTCGCGCTTTCTTCTCTTCTGACAGCATAAACTGGGTTGCCCGTTCCATTGCATCTTGGTCCACCCGTATGCCCTGCATGGTCATGTCAACAAGACAGGGCAGCAGGTCTCGTTCAAGCTCGTGAACCGTGGTCAGTTCTTCGCGTTCTATCTGAACTTTAAAATATTTCCACAGCTCCAGTGTAAGCACCGCATCCTGCTCTGCATATTCACCTACAAAGTTGGCAGGCATGCGCCACATTTCGCCCTTGGGGTCAAAGCCAAATTCTTTCGCAGCCTCGACCAAGGCACGTTCTGATTTGGTTTTGTTTATATGGTCATAGGCAACAGCGTTCAGACTGTAACTGAAACGGTTCTCATCCAGCAGCGCAGCCACCACCATTGTGTCTATGATGTTGCCCTTAACTTCAAAGCCGCTTGCTTTCAGCCAACCAAGGTCATATTGAGCGTTGTGCATGACCTTATCAGCAGGGCAGGCAAGCACCTTTTTCATATAGTTTCCAACGATTCGCTCGTCTAAGTTGCCCCCACCTTCGTGTTTTATAGGCAGATAGCCCTGCCAGCCGTCTACTGCCAGTGCAAAACCGACAACATAACCGTCCCTGCGGGGCCAGCCTGGGCCAAGCGTTTTGATGTTTGGGTCACATGTTTCAAGGTCAATAGCTATTTCTTTTGCGTCTGTCAGGTCTGGCAGCTCAAAGGGCGGAGCCCACTCAAAACTTTTTAATGGAGACATAAACTCAATTTCATTCATTAGTCTCTCCTATTTCATATTGTAAACGTGCTAAATAAAACTGCGCTTTAGCAAGGTCCTCAGCAGGATTGCTCTTGTGCTCATACCGCCATATGTATTTGATTATCGCACCCTGCAGGTAGTATTTGTAGCCCGGACCCAAAGCCGCTTTGATTGCATCAAGGCATTCTACCTTGCCAAGCGTGTAATGCTTGGGGCTGTTAACCATGTCGCTCATATCTGATAGCTCCTTATGCCGTCCATAGGTGAAACGATAAACAGGTTTTGCTTTGACCGTGTCACGCCTACATAAAACAATCGGTGCAGATCATCTAACATCCGGCGACCTTCGCGTGTGTCTGAAGATATGGATTGATCAGAGGCATTTGATATGTCTGTGTACAGGACAACATTGGTAGCCTCACCGCCTTTTGTGCCGTGTATGGTAGAGACCTTGATCCGTGGTGCGCGGTTTAAGTCCTCTCCTCTACGAAGCAGCGCAGCGATATAGGTTTTGTTGTCTTCGGATATCTTGTCCATAGCCACGTCCCACGTCATGTCTTTGGTTGCAAGCAGCCCCATGTTTTCCTGCAAGCTTGCCAGCGTGAACATATCGTCAGCCTGTGTGTTAGGTAAATTTTTAAAACCTCGCTTTATGCGGGTGATGGATTTCATAAAGTAGTACAGGTCTTTCACAGCATTAGCAGTGACTTCTTCGCCTTTGACGAGGGACTTCCAAGTATCCAAGGCAATAGCCAACTTCAAACTAATGCTTCTGTAGCCCCTGTTTTCGAAGTAAAAACCGTGTTGTTTCAACGATTCGCACACCTCGTTGAGCATATAGTTGCACTGAGCCATGATCATCCAATCGCCTTTTTTAAATTTTTCTATGTCAGGCTCAAATATGTGATGGACAGTGCCGTCCTCTGGCTTTGGGTTGTAGTGCTTTGGACGACGGATAGTAATGCGATTGGCTATCCGCTGCGCTACCTTATGCACTGTGCGGGGCACACGATAGGACTGTGAAAGAACCTCTGACCCTTCTTCTACATTTAAAAAATGCTCAACGTCAGCCCCAGCCCAACGATAAATAGCTTGGTCATCATCGCCTGCCGCATACATACGTCTAGATTTTTCGTTGAGAACGTGGGCTATCTCCCACTGCAGGGGTGATAAATCCTGCGCTTCATCAAGAAAGGTAACGTCAAAACGTGGGCAGACCCGTGAGCCGTTTTGAGAGAACCATTCTAATATGTCAGTGTAGTCATACAGGCGGTTTGCTCTCTTATACTTGCGATAACACTCATCTATGTATTTTACCGTCGTGAGCGGTTCCTCGATGCCGCTATGCCTATATGTCTCATCAATTACCTCTTTCTTGAGCCGTGAGAGCTGTATAAGCTGCATGATGGGGTTATCCCTAGCTGCCGCACCTATATCGTCATCTTCGCTCCCTGACGAGGCTCTGAGGTTGAATCCAATTGTATTGCCTAACTCAACCAGATGTTCTGATGCCAAGAGCTGGTCTCGTTTGATGTCGGACAGATTGTAACAGAAGCTGTGCAGGGTGCGAAAAAAGTATAAATCGTGCTCTGTATCCAGATTAAACCGTGATGCTGCACGTTCTTTTGCCTCCCGCGCGGCCTTACGAGTAAAAGCAAGGAAAGCTATTTGCCCCGGAGGTGTGCCCTTTTCTATGGATTTTTCAACCATATCAAGGAGCGTAGTTGTTTTGCCTGTACCTGGCGGGCCATATATCACAAACATTAGAAAGGTATATCCTGTTCGTCCACCTCAAATTCTGGGGACTTTATTGTGGTGTTAGAGATTTGGTAAGCAGGAATAGCCCACACACGAACGACACGTCCGCTAATCCTTAATATTGTAGATTCACCGCCTATGTCCCGCAACCTCTGTGAAATTTGGTGTGTTTTAAACTCAAAGAACCGTTGTCTTTTTAAAAAGTTCTCTAGGTCACGCAAACGAAAGAAGGTTTGTTTCTTCTCTTCATCAGTCCACGGGCGACGCAGAAGGATCTCCTCTTTGTCAGCAGCGGTCTGCATATTGCGGCAGAAGTCTTCCAAGTAATCATAGAACGCACCGTCAATAGACGAATCTTCTGACGCTTCCATCACCCCACCTTCGGTCTCTGTCATGTCCCGCAGCAATGCTGCAACACGGTTTTCCCAGATGTTCTTACTGACAGTAGGGGGCATGACGTTAAGCTGTTCAATACAACTCTTTTGAAACGCAGCTTGGCTTTGCAGACCCTCTGTAGCTAACTCAAGAGGCTCGCCATTTACGTCCATAAACCAGATGGGCGGCTTTGAATTGTATTTGCGTAGGTTTGCAACAGAGGCAGATTGCCCGACGTTGCCTACACCATACTTCCGGGTCAGACACTTGTCTCTATCGCAAAATTCATTGATAGGGGCGTCTGAGCATTTGTATTGGTAGTCTTTTCGGTTAAGTTGCCTGACCAATATGTTGACCTCTGCCAAGGGCAACGGCGGGTCAAAGTGCGCCATGTTGTACTGCATCAGCTCGTTTTCCCATGTATCAGGGAATGCCTTGCGTAAATAAACACCGACGTTAAACAGACCATTGTTGCGAGTACCCTCTGGAAAGCCTTGGTTGCATAGATGCTGCAGGCAAGGAGGCCCGTCTTTAATTGGTGTGCGGTCCTGCTTCTCTACGCTCAGAGCTTCTATTTGCTCTACGGTTTGGACAGCCTCTTCATACAGACCGAAGAACTCTTCGAGAGTTGCAGCGGAACCATCTGCCTTAAATGCGTAGCGCAAACTTTGTTCATGGTCATAGTAGGGGAGGTTAAGAAAGTTTCCAACGTCTCCCCTGTCGAGTTGTAGTTTTATCTGCTTTGGAAAAATTTCGCTTCCAGCATAACCCAGTGCCGCTGAAATAGAGGTAAGCGTGTCTTGTAGAATTTTTGCACTAATCCAATCTTTAGAAAAAAGAAAAACATGTGCTCCCCCTGACTTGGAACGACATACAATTAAAGGCAGCTTCATTTCTACAATCTTATCAAGCAGCTCTTTGTGATTAAAACCAGTATACTGGTCTATGTCGATACAGCCCCATTTACAATTGTTGTCCGCATTAATCGGAATGATACCAATTGCTGGGCCCTTACCAGACAAATGGCCTTCCCATGTTTGTGCAGTCCTGGGAGAACGCAAAACACTAGCTTGCCCTGACTGCTTGCCATTGACTTGTTGTTTCTGGATCTCATAGGTGCCATACGCCTCTTCGAGCCCAGCGAATATTTCTGAGAATTTATCTGCGGACATATTACCCCCCAAACAAAAGTCCTCTAGTCAGCACAATACTGACTAGAGGTGATGTTATTTGTTTAGAATGGTAGGTCGCCGCCTGAGTCGTCAGCAGTCTCTTTACGTGATTCTGCAGTCTCTTCAGCAGGTACAGGGTCATGCTCATGTTTGACTGTAACTTCACCCTTTTCAATTGAGGCGTTAAACTCTTTCGCCGCCTTGTACTGGTGCTTTTCAGATATCGGGCTATCGAGGCTCATTTCCCAACCGTGCCAACTTCCTTTGCTGTTTTCTTCGCTCACAGTCTTCAGAAGATAAATGTGGCTAAACATCGGCGGCGTGAAGGGTCCGTTTTCCCCATTCATCTCACGCGACATAATCATGCTCATCCACTTACGAGACTTTTTAAGTTGCGTAGATTTCATTGCAATCAGCGCATTGGTCATGCCACCCTCTGGGTTTATCACTTTTACATACCATTGAGCTGTCTGCTCGACATAATCACCTGATCCGTCATCGACATATTCTTTGTTGTCATTTGGATCTCGATTTGTCTTAGGCAGATTGGGGTCATTAGCCTCGTGTATCATCACTGGTGCCGCGATACCCGTGCCTCGTGGTTGCCACCTTATAAACTTTCTTTGATAAGCGCACGGTATAACTTTGATACCCTCTTTGCCTTTATAGACTTCTCCCGTAACAGTGTTAACGATGTCGCCTTTGCGTACATCGTCACGCTCATCAAGAATACCGTCCAAGCCAGATACAATCTTAAGAAAGGGCAAGGCCATATCTTCATTAGATACATTCTGAATACCTGCGCTTGCGTCTGCTTCAAACATAGAAACGTCGAACTCCGCTACCGCAGTTGCCTGCTCCTTTTTCACAACTTGCTTTTCAGTCATTTTTTTGCCTCCTTGATTAATGCCCGTTGACCGATATGTGCCCCAAATAACTCCATAGGGAAGGGCTCGCCTTTTTCTGTTTGGTCTTTTACCCAAGCTCTGAGTGTTGATGAGTGGACGCTTTCTGCCTGTTCTGGCGACAAGCCCTGTTCGGAGACCTTTGACAGAAATTCTGCTGCTTTTTGGTCTTCCCCCATGCCGAAGTTTACTGACACGATATTTTTTACCATGTCCCCATGTCCATTCTGCCGCAACCATTCGAATGCCTCCTCTCTTTTATCCACTGGTATTGATGCTCCATACGTTTTTTTGATTTCAACTTCAGAACCATCTTGCAGTTTAAAAGAAGATACACCCATTTCCATGAGCATTTGTGGTAGCTCATGGTCAGACATTTTATACAACTCTTTCTTCGCCTCTCTAACCTTTTCTTCTAGGTTCTTGACGAGACTTTGTTGGTCTGTAATTTGTTGGGCTAATTTTGCGACACCTTTCAGATTGCTATCATCAAACGTGCCAAGTGGTGATTTGGAAGGGGACTTTATATCCTCTTCCATCAAAGACGTTAAGTCACTCATTTCTTTCTCCTGTCGTCGTTGAGTGTTTCTTAAAACACTTGATATATCCTATATAAATGTATACATTAACATAGTCAAGGAGATTAATATGCAAAAATATAAGTTCAAAACCAAACCGTATGAGCATCAAAAAACGGTCTTGGAAGATTCGTGGTCCGCGAGCAATTATGCTTTATTTATGGAAATGGGTACAGGCAAATCGAAGATTGCAATAGACACCATCGGAGCCTTGTTCGAGGACGGTAAGATCGACACAGCGTTCATTGTTGCTCCAAAGGGTGTCTTTCACAACTGGTCACAAAAAGAAATTGTAGCGCATTTGCCAAACCACATACAGCGCAAGGTCCTTAGTTGGCAACCTAACATTACAAAAACTTTTAAAAGTCAGTTTGAAGAGTTCTGTAAGAATACTGATGAGCTACGTATATTTGTTATGAACGTAGAAGCGTTTAGCACGAGTAAAGGAGCTACGACGGCTGAATGGTTTGGGAAGAATTTCGGTGAAAAGGGTATGATGGTTGTTGATGAGTCTACAACAATAAAGAACCGAAAAGCTGCCCGGACTAAAGCTGTTGTTAAGACGGGGGAGTTATTCGCATATAAGCGTCTCCTGACAGGCTCCCCCGTCACCAAATCACCTATGGACCTTTACTCTCAGTGTGAGTTTTTGGGCCAAAGCATGTTGGGTTTTCCAAGCTATTTTGCGTTCCAGGGTAGATATGCGGTTCTGCAAAGACGCACAATGGGGCATAGATCTTTTCAACAAATTGTTGGGTTCCAAAGATTAGAAGAGCTCAATGCCAAACTCGATGTATTCAGCAGGCGTATCCTGAAAAAAGAATGTTTGGACCTGCCTGAAAAGATATATGTCAGACGCGAGGTAGACCTCACAGACGAGCAGAAAAAACTGTATACACAAATGTCAAAGCTTGCACTCGCTCAGTTGCGGGACGGCAGTCTGGTCAGCACCAACAATGTACTTACGCAGATTATGCGCTTACAACAAATCTGTTGCGGGTTTATTAAGAATGATGATGATTTGATTAGTGAAGTAAAATCTAATCGACTTCACGAGCTTGTGAATATCTGTGAAGAAACTACTGGCAAAGTCATTATATGGGCAACTTTTGTTCACGATATTGAGAAAATTTGTGACATGCTCACAAAAGAATTTGGCATAGAAAGTTTTGGTGCGTTCTACGGGGCAACCGCGCAGGAGCAAAGGCAAGAAATTGTAGACCAGTTTCAAGACCCCAATTCAAACATGCGCTTCTTTGTAGGTAACAGCCGCACTGGTGGGTTTGGTTTAACTCTAACAGAGGCCAGCACCGTGGTGTATTACAGCAATAATTATGACCTTGAGATAAGGCTGCAGTCAGAGGATAGAGCGCACCGCATTGGTCAAAAGAATAATGTAACTTATGTGGACCTCGTTAGCCCCAAAACAATTGACGACAAGATATTGACGGCTTTGCAAAATAAACAGAACATTGCAAATATGGTATTGGGGGAGGAGCTTAAAGAATGGTTCAATACAGAGTAGAAGACGGGCCTATCAAGAAAGCTTTGGACACGGGCCGTTGTCCGCGTTGCTTGTGCCAGATGCAGCCTGTCGATGTTCACGGGCATCAGCAATGTGCTGTGTGCAAGTTTTATATTGTTGAATGTTGTGACGGCGAAACGTGTTTAAGTGCGCCTGCTCAGGAAGCTTAAAAGCTCTCCAACGCCCATGTCTTTGCCTTGAAGGGGTCTTCTAAATTCAATACCTGGGCTGTTTGGGTTCACGTTAAAATTTAAAGTTCCCCCGCCAAATGGGACAGATGTATTAGGGCCTTGCTCCGTTAACAAATCTTGAAGCAAGCCAGAGTTCAATAAGTCTGCAATAGATGGAATATCTAACTCTGCTAATGCTGTGCTATCTCTTAAATCTCTTGTTGGGGCTTGCGACTCTCCAACGCCCCCAAAAGATCTGCTTTCGGGCCCTAACAGGTCTAGGAACTCTTGACGATTTAAACCCACGTTGGGAGCGTTTCTTGGGCGGTCAAATCCTTCGTTAGGAGCGTTTCTTGGGCGGTCTTCAAATCGCATTAAACCTTCGTTAGGGGCATTCCTTAATTCTGGAAATAGGTCCTGAACTGTAAAAGTATCTTCAGGTTTTGCAGGGTTCATACCCACATTGGAAGCGTTTCTTAGTTCTGGAAATAAATCCTCAAGTGTAAAGGTATCTTCAGGCTTTGCGGGGTTCATACCAAAGTTTCTTGCATAAGTGTCCGGCAAAGGTAAATCCGGTCTTGGTGCCGGAGACGACGGGTCTCTCAACATATCTGCTACTGTGTTGTCATCAAGCCTTTGGTCAAACTCAGCGGGCATCATGGGGCCTTGTGGGTTAGCCTCTTCAACAGCTATGGGTGTAGCAATGGGAGTGTTGATTGGAATGGATTGAGCTAAAGCGTCAACTTCTCTGCTTGGGTCTCTAGACCCCATTACAGGTCCGCTTGCAACCGGGGCTTGTTGCTGGTTACCAAAGGCTAAACCTTGCAACCGATCACCCAAACTGCTTTTTAGTTGTTCAGCAAGGGTTGGATTTTCTCGTTCTCTCATTTCAGGAGTGACCCTGCTTGCAAGATAAGGATCTTCCGTGCCTAATCCACTTAAAAAAGATCCTGCAAAAGGAACTGCTCCTATACCTGTTCTGACTAATTGCTCTCCCGGACCCATCTGACGAGTGACCATTTCAATAGGACCTTGGTATGTGCCTCTACCCGCGCGGTCAATGCCCCCACTTGTAATTTTGCCGCTTTCGTCGATATCAGGATTTCTATAAAGGTCATACTGTCTTTGTTTAAATCGAGCTGCACTAGTGCCCGGTTTTCTATTATGAAGACGATCAAGGTCACGAAACTGCTGGCTGTAATCTATGCCTTTGCCGCCCAGTGACCGATTAAACCTATCTAGAAATGCTGCAAAACCTGATGGTCTTCTCCCAAAGGGATTTCTATCGGTAATACTGTAAGTCTTTTCAAACTGGTCTTTTGTCAAGCCAGCTCCTGGGCGAGCGATAAATCTGTTGTTATCGTCGCCGTCGCCCCCGCCTCCGCCATAAACTTGGTCGGAAGTATATCCCAACTGAGATGCGGCAGTGCCTCTACCCGGTCCGCCCGTAGAAACGTAAGTACTTTCCCCTGTTGCGGGATTTACACCACCGACATCAAACGGATCGTATTCGTCTTCCATTGCCATCTTATGCTTCCCTCATTTCAAGCGCAGCTTCTAAAGTCTCTTCGTTGCGACGCAGCCAACCTTTACCAAAGGTATCAAAAGTTTTCAAAGAGCGATAGTAGTCCGCACGGTTTTTTGCCAGTGCATTTAATAGGACAACCGTGTCTGTGTCTTTAATACGAGCCATTGTCTTTGGTCCAATAACACCGTCCTCTTTGGCCCCAACCAAGGACTGTAACACACGGGCGGGGCGTCCTGGTCCGCTGTTCACGGCCCAATCAAAAGTGGCTAAGTCTAACCCTGTATCAAGCTCGTCTGCCATGACACGATCCCAATAGTTCTTTTTATAAATTTCCTGCACATGCTCTTCGGAAATGTTCTTCAGTTCATCTACATCTTCCAAGGGACGACCCAAAAACTCTGCATAAGTTTTGTGTGTTATGCCCTTGTTGGTTGCGCCACCGGGGTCGCTAGGATGATCCACAAATCCTCCTTCGTGGTGAAGTATCAAGCTTAAACTGTAAAAGAAGTTTGCTTCCATTAGGTTCGCCTCGCAGCTAACAAGCTTGTAATTCCATCACCGGGAAAAGCTGCAGCCATTTGAGTTCTTAAATTCGGGTTGGCAGGTGCCTGCGCCAGAATACCCGCTGAAGGGGTTCGAACAGGCATCGGCGCAGGCGTAGGCACCCTGGGAGGAGGGGGTGCCATGCTTACAGGTCCAATAGTAAAGTCATCGAGATTGTCCATCAAGAAATCTCTTTGTTCACTAACCCCGCCTTTAGCGGCGTCTCGTCCCTGTTGTATTATTGCTTCATCAGCCTCACCCGTAGGCTCCTCTTCAAAAGCAACAGTTATGCCTGCGTTAATTAAGTAATTTTTCAAAGCTTTTGTTGCGGCTTTTGCTTGTGCTTCGGTTTTTGTCTCTCTTAGTAAAAGCACCATAAGTTTGGGGTCAAGCACAGCCTGTTCCAACAGATTTGCGTTTGCAGCTCCGGGGATAGAGTTTAGGAACTGGTCTGCTGCGGCTGCACCGACATTCGCTTCAACAATACCTTGTGGCCTTAACCCAGCAAATCTAGCCGCCCCTGTCGCAAGGCTGGAACCAGAAATTTTTGCAACCGCGCGGGTCAATAAACCGGGCATGTCTTGAACAACGTCTTTCAAACTTGTTGCCGTCGTCGTTTGTAGTTTCTCTCCTTGTTTCAAGATATACTCAAGCCTGTCTAATTCAGCTTCACTAAACACACCTTTTCTTTTTAACAAGGTTGCTAAGCTCTCCCTGTTAGCTACACGAGGCCCTGCGCCCCCAACACCTGGAATTTGTCCGGGGCCCGTTTCTGTAGGTGTTTGGACGGTCGGGCTTGCTTTACCTTTTATCATTGGGCCAAACACAAATTGTCTGGCGGCACGGAAGTCGGGTATGCCATCAGCGTGTAACCCGCCCTCAACCTGCACCAAATCGAGAAACACTGACTTCAATCCCTTAACCGCGTCTTCTGGCTCAAGGCCCTCTGCTCTCAGCATTTCCACAACTTCATCATTTGTATTTGCGCGAAGAACGGAATCAATCAAACCCTCAGTCAGTTTAGAAGGATTGGTATTATTGCTTACTGCCTCACTAAAAGCCAACGTAGGATTGTCGTCAGTGATTAAACGAGATACTAACGCCCGTTGTTGGGTCTCTTTTTTGAATTTTGCTACAATTCCAGGATCATTAAGCATCTTTACAGCAGTTTCAAATTGCCTGCCGTTTTCAAGCATCTCTCGTAACTGAGGATAGAGCTGCAAAATATCATCATTTTCTTGTATAAATTTTTGAGCTGCTTCAGGCACAATACGCCCGTTTGCGTCCAAAACGCCATAATTCGGATGACGAGCGGCATAAGAGACAGCTTGAAATAAAGATTGACTTAAGCCTTGTTGTTGAGCCTCGCCAAATATTTCTTCATCTGAAATTTGTAATTCTAGGGGAATGTCTAACTCTTCAATTTGGTCTTGAATAAATGTTTTTGTATCTTCTAAATCTCTAAACTTCATAGTTCTAGCGTTGATACTACCGCCCATCAAAAAGTCAGGTATTAATTCTTCTCTTACGCGCAGGCCACCTTCCTTTGTTTTTTCTAATAGGTCGCCTGCAAAAGTGCGATTGAAAGCACTTTTTTTAGCGCGAGTAAATGCCCGTGCTCTTTGGTAAGAATCATCGCTTCCCAAAACAATGCCTTCTAAATCATCAATTGCCTCTTTTAATTCTCGTAACGGTTTTGATTGTCCGTATAGACCGTCTTTTTCAAGCCTTCTAATTTCATCATTTATTGTTGTGCGAAGTTTCTTTGTATCTTTTGTAGTAATAGACTCTGGTGATTCAAACTCTTCTTCAGGTTTACTTATTTGTCTTTGATTTTCAGACATTGCTTTCGACCGACGGATGCGAGCATTAGCTGCCCTTTCTGCAAGCTTTAAATCTTCTGATTTATCGCCAGCTCTACGACGTTGTGCAATGTAATCAAGAACTTGATAATCTTGCGACGGACGAACAAAAGGACCATCATCTAACTGTGATATTCCCCTTATTCTTAAATCTTCAGGAGAGTTTACTATTCCAAGAATGCGTTCATATGCTTTTTCAGTTAATGGGGGTAAATTATCTAAAGCTCTTTGAGCAGCTATAACCTCTTTACTGTCTGCGGTAATTAAATTTCTACCACTTTTAACTTCAAAAGCAGCTAAAGCTTGTCTGACATTAGATGGAAAATCTTGTGTTGTTAGAAAAAATTCCTCTTTTATACCAGAAATACTCTCTTTTAGATTGTCTAGTTGCTTAAAGGGTATATCGACGGTCGGGGTGGCGTTCCAAAGGTTTTTTTCTTGTTTTAAAATTGATTCAACAAGTCCGTCTATTCTTACTTTGATGCCCCTACCAATAATAGAAAAATCGTTTGACCCCAAAGCTGCAGCGGCGTTTCTAGCTTGTTCGTTAGCCGTGGTCAGTTGTCTTGAAATCATGTCTTTGTATAAATCTTCACGTATTTGTTGGGCAAGCACTAGTGATGCGGGGTCACCCTCTTCTCGTAAGGCACCCACCAACCTCATGTAAAAGTTTACTTGCTCTTCATACGCATCCATCAACTTTAAATCTAACTTGCTCGTGCCGCTGTTAGCTTGTTTTGCGTAGTTCTCCAACATTCCAAAAATCGGGTCGTCTGTAAGACCTGCGACTGTCAGACTTGGCATCTCCTCGCCATCCAAAAGTTCTCTTGCAAAAGCAGGCAATCTTCCATCTGGCCCAATTTGAGCTTCAATTGCATTTGCTATTTCATTAGGATCACGACCTGTATCTCTCAACAGTTTTTGTAATTTTAAACCAAAAGAAGTTTGCCTAGCGGTGGTTTCACCGTAGTTTCTAAATTTGTTAGTGATTGTTCCTATATTATTTAAAAGTATTCCTGCAGGCGTTTTGGTAATGATAAAGCCCCCAGCCAATTCACCACCAGCGACAGACATGGGGTCTCCTTGGCTTGCAATGTCCCCTACACCTGCTCCTACACCTGCTCCTGTAAGCATTGATGTTTCAGAACTAAGAAATTTTCCACGGTCATTACGAGCAGATCTACCAACTTGTTGAGCAGTTTTGCCAAGAAATTCAACTGTTTTTCCCGGTAAAAGCAAGGGCGGATATAGTTGACCAGCTTTTCGAATGTTTTCAGATAACAGGAATCCACCAAAATCTTTGGTAGAGTCTCCGATAAATCTTGCCCCAAATATAAAAGGACCACCTGACCCCATAGACTTACCCATTGCTTCAGCAAATCTGTTTTGTGGCAATCGTGTGCCCTGTTTGTCTAAAATTTGAAATCTTTCGGCTGCACTCACAAGAGGTTCACCGAATGTATTTGTAGCCCCAATCGCTCCAAACAAAGATGCTATAGGAATAAGAGGAGCTTTAACATTTGGGGGTATAGGTGCTTTTGCCACTCCCTTGCCAACAGTAAATGCTCCAGCAACCATTGGACCTCCAGTTTCAAGAACTCCCCTGATTAAACCATCAGTAAAAGCATTGATAGTTCCTGGTTTTGCGGCATTTGTATAAGCATATAAAAAATTTCCGGGGTCTACTGGTCTTCCTTTATCATCTTTCAATGGAAGATCGATATTAAAGTTGTCTGCAACTGCTGCAACAATGGCATCTTGGGGTATGCCCGCCGCATAAAGCGCATCATAATCTAAATCAATCGCATCAGATTCCTTTTGAGTATCTACAGGACCAAACGGGTTAAAGTTAGCACTTACCCATTCTGAGAAGGATAGATTTTGATTTGGTTGAGCAGTTTGTGTCGTCATTAAAAATCCCCGAGAGGTTGGGTATTTCGTCTCAACTGGTTAGCACTGCCTTGCTTTTGTCCCGTGAGACCAAAGTTGTCAGCTAATTGAGACCAATTAGATTGCAATTGAGTTAACTCACGGATGCTGTCCTTTAAACGCTCAACCCGGTCTTGGCTTGTTAATGGGTCGGCTAAAGCGGACTCTTTCAAATCAATAGCATCCTGCAGTCTTGCAGTCATTTTTTCAGAATTTAAACGAACTTTTTGCGTAGTTAAAAACGGACTGCCGGGATTAAATAACAGACTACTTATTTCTCGTCTAAGTCCTTCAGAATCTTTGCCAGCTAATTCTTTTAAGGCAGCAGTCTTAGTTTGATTCATGAGATAATTCATGCTTTCTACGGCCTCTGCTGATTCAGGATTCTTGGGAATAAAGTTTCCGCCGAAAGCTTCTACAAGTACACCAAAACCACCATCAACTAGAGTTCTTCCCATCCAATCAGTAAAACCAATGGCGTCTTCCATATTAACACCAGATTCTTCTGCGCTTAAAATAATATTTGGTTTTTTAAAGCGGGCGACAACTGACTCAAAAGGGTCAGTTTGAGGCGGCAAGAGCCCATAATCTGAGAAGTTGGGGTCTTTCTGTCTTGCTTTAGCAATAGCACCAATCACATAATCAGGCACTGCATTTTTCTGTACAACTACACCGCCACTTCCATCAGGGTTGGGGACTAGAACGCTTGATGACTGTATTGCTGCCAAATTAGTATCAAAATCCATTTGCATCTGTGGGGTCCACTCTTGGTCCTGCCCACTTGCCCAAGCGTCCAATTTTAATGCAAGAGGTTGAATATTGGCGTAAGCGTTCTTTTTAGTAACGTCCTTACTTGGTTTTTCTGGTAAATAATATGCCCCGCCAGTTTGATCAGGATTGAGAGCTGCTAACATTTCAGCATCGTTTTTAACTAACTTCATTTCACCTGCTTCATTAAACATGGGCAGAGGGTCAAAGTTGCTTGCAACAATAACGCTACCTGTTGGGAACAGCGCAACAGCTTTGTTGCCCAAAGTCTTTATCATATCCTTATTGAATGG
>CETE01129319.1_pt1 | contig 23442 bp, 7 predicted proteins | sample 531241 | NCBI WGS metagenome assembly CETE01 (sample SAMEA2622336, study PRJEB7988) | marine metagenome | biome: marine biome (ENVO:00000447); feature: deep chlorophyll maximum layer (ENVO:xxxxxxxx); material: "saline water (ENVO:00002010), including plankton (ENVO:xxxxxxxx)" | depth 30 m
ACCCTTATAGATATATTAGGAAAAATATATCAAAATGAATGGCAGTTCAAATTTCTCGTGCATTTAAGGACATAAGTTTATCATTTACAAGGCATCCTGTTACAAATGATGTAACTGTGCTGAAAAATGAAGATGCAATTAAAAGGTCGGTGATTAATTTATGCCGAACACGTATAAATGAGAGATTTTTTAACGATTTATTAGGTACATCAATTGAAGATTCTTTGTTTGAGACGAATTTAAATGATATTGCATCATTTTTAGAAAGAGAAATCACTGTTTTACTTAAAAATTTTGAACCAAGGATAAATTTAACTAGTGTAATAGTTGATTCTTTAATTGATTCGCATGAATTACAGATAAGAATTGAGTATGAAATTACAGGATTACCATTTCCAACACAAAATATAGAATTTTTACTTCAACCGACTAGGATATAATGACATTTTCACAGTTTACAAACCTAGATTTTAATACTTTAAGGGCTCAAATCAAAAATTATTTGAGATCAAACTCAAATTTTTCTGATTTTGACTTTGAAGGTTCTAATTTTTCAATTTTAATTGATACTTTAGCATATAATTCTTACATAACTTCGTATAATACGAATATGGCTGTCAATGAGGCATTCATTGATAGTGCAACTTTACGTGAAAATGTAATATCTTTAGCAAGAAATATTGGATATGTACCAAGATCTAAAAAATCTGCTGTTGCAAACATAAGTTTTTCAGTAAATGCACCATCTAGAGCAAATGTGGTTAAGTTAAATAAAGGTTTAGTTGCTTTAGGATCAATAGAAGGTGGAAATTATGTTTTTTCAATACCAGATGATATTTCAGTAACTCCAAATAGTTCAGGAATTGCAAATTTTTCAAATATTTCCATATATGAAGGTAATTATCTAACAAAAACGTTTAGAGTAGACGATTCTCAAACAAATCAAAGGTTTATTTTACCAAATGCAAACATTGATACCTCTTCTATTCGTGTTGAAGTTGAAGAAAGTGGTTCATCTTTAGTATATAATGCTTACACAAACATTTTTGATGTTAACTCTGAGTCAAGATTGTTTTTATTCCAAGAAATTGATGATGAAAGATACCAAATTATGTTTGGTGATAATATTTTAGGAAGAAAACCAGCAAATGGAGCTATAATTAGAGTAAGTTATATTGTTACAAACGGGATAGAGGGAAATAATGCCTCTAACTTTACATTTTCAGGTAATTTAACTTACATTTTAGGTGGATCTGATGCATCTATAACAAGTGGTATATCGATTATAACGACCATACAGAAGTCCGAAAATGGAGATTCGATAGAATCTATAGATAACGTAAAATACCTTGCTCCAAGGGTCTATGCGTCTCAATATAGAGCAGTTACACCTAATGATTATAAGAGTTTAATACCTTTTCTATATCCAAATATTGATTCGGTAAGTGCTTATGGTGGAGAAGAACTAGATCCACCTGAATTTGGAAAAGTATTCATTACAGTTAAACCAAAAAATGGTGAGGTTCTCTCTGAAGTAGTTAAGGATTCAATTAAAAATGATTTAAAGAAATATACAGTAGCTGGGATTAAACAAGAATTTCTTGATTTAAAATACTTGTATGTTGAATTTGATTCAACTGTTTCATTTGATACTGGTTTTATTTCTGATAAATTAAATTTACAATCTAGAATACTGAATGCTATTGAAACTTATGCCAGATCATCAGATATTAATTCTTTTGGGGGTAGATTAAAATACAGTAAACTATTATCACAAATTGATCGTGTTGATGATGGTATAACATCTAACATAACAACTTTAGTGATGAGAAGAGATTTAAAACCTCTTTACAATCAAATTGCAACATATGAAATATGTTATGGGAATGTTTTTCATGCTGATTTAGAAGGATTTAATATTCGTTCTTCATCTTTCAAAATTGATGGAGTAGACGGTGATATACATCTAACTGATTTTCCGAATGACGATCAGCAAACAGGAATAATTAAATTTTTTAATATCAATGGTAATGTGATTACTTTTGTTAATAATAATGCTGGAATTGTAGATTATAAAAGAGGTGAAATTAATTTATTCCCCATTAATATTACATCTACTTCTATTTCTGAAAAAATTGAAATAGAAGTAACTCCAGAATCTAATGATATTGTCGCAAAAGAGAATCTTTATATTGTGCTAGATACTAAGGGAAATAGCAAACTTAATTTACTAGAGGATGTTCTTGTATCAGGTTCCAACATTTCTGGAACAAATTACATACCACCATCCAGTTTTATTAGTAATAAAAAATATACAAGATAAAAGATGCCTGATAAAAAAGTAAAAATTTCAAATATTCTTGGTAGTCAGATACCAGATTTCATACAAGCAGATAATCCACTTTTTAAGGAATTTCTAACGCAATACTATGAATCTGAAGAGCGTGAGTATGGAGCAACATACTTATCTGATAATATCCCATCTTTTAAAAAGATATCAACTGTATCAGACGTATCTTTAATTGAAAAACAAGTAACACCTGCACCAAATAGCACTTCACCTGAAAAACCAGTACTTTTGCAATCTTTAATATATGCGTATGATGATGAAATAACTGTAGATAGAGGTGAAGGATTTCCTGAAGCATATGGTCTTTTAAAAATTGACGATGAAATTATTACTTACACAGGAAAAAGGAAAAATTTAACAAATATTGCAATAGTTAACGGTGAGATTGATTTTGCATATGATAAAACTATAAGTGGAATAAGCACTACAAATATAAAAATTAACGACATTGTAAGTTTATATTCAGTTGAAGATAGAGAAAAAGGTAATAACATCGCAATCATACCTGCAACAAGAGTTTCAAGCATTGGTACTGATACAATAACAGTTGATAGACCCATTTCTGGAATTTCAACTTCAGTCATAAATGATCAGAATCCTGTGAGAGGTTCATTTTCTTTTACAAGGGAAAGTTTCACATTTACAGGATGTGTTCGTGGATTTAGTGGAATATCTGAGATTGAAACTGCTGGCAACCCTCAATTTTTAACATTTAGTGAAACCAATGCAAATTCACATGTTTCTAACTCATTAGTCACAAATTTAAGTTTTCTTTTTGTAACACAATTTTATAAAAAATTCAAAAAACATTTTTTACCTGGTTTAGAAGGGAAAAATTTTAAATATGGATTAAATGTAGAAAATATTTTATCGAGAGCAAGAGATTTTTATAGTTCTAAGGGAACAGATACATCTCTACAAATTTTATTTCAGGTTTTATATGGTGAAGAAGTTGATATAATCAAACCATTTAATCAAACTTTCATGCCATCTGATGCAGAGTGGGATGTAACTGATGATGTTATTGTAGAAAGTTTGACTGGAAATCCAATAAACTTAATTGGATTAAAAATATATCAAGATTCTTTTGTAAATCCAACAGCAAGTGGAGCTGTATCAAATGTTCAGGAAATTTATTTAAAAAATAAAAAATATTATAAGATTTCCTTTTCCAAAGGTACAATATCAAACAAATTTAAAGTTTCAACAAAAACAAAAGTAGTTGGAACTTCACCAACCACTGAGGTCACAACAGTAGATTCAACATCTGGATTTTTAAATAATGGTAATTTTTATTATTTAAATTCAGATAATATCTATACATTAGCAACATATAAATCAAAATCAAATAATCAATTTTTTGGGTGTGTTGGTATCACAACTACATTATTAGAATCCGATCCAATTATTGATGGTAATTTTGTTTATGGGTATGAAAATAACGATTTGAGTAAGATATGTACAATGAGAATTACTGGATCAATCTCTCAAATTTCTAGTAATTTTAATACTACAAAATATTTTGATATTGATGATAAAATAAGAGTTAAACACTTAGGCGAAAAAGTCTCTATCAATGATAGTAAATTTAATACTTGGTTTTATAATAATCTATCTTATGTTGATGTACTTAATCATGACGGAAGTGAGACTTTTACTACTGAAGTAGACCATTTTCTTAAAAAAGGTGATATTGTAGATATTATTTTAAAATCAAATGGATCAATAAAAGCTGAAAATGTAAAAGTTAAAAGTGTAGGTAAGTCAAATCAATTTAGTGTAGAAATTACAAGTGCACCAAATACATTTGGTGATTATCAAATAAGAAAAAAAGTAACTTTTATTGACAGTAGATTTGGTATTACTAATTTGATGGGTAATATTCAAAATACATTTGTTGATAAAGATAAAAATACTTATGTTTCTTTTTCTGGTTATCCCTCTTTTGAAACTGATACAACTAATAGATCTAAACAATTCAATTCCTCAATTGGAGTTAGCACTAATCAAGGTACTTTTAATATAGATAATCATAATTTTTTAAATGGTGAGGAGGTTTATCTTGAACTAGGAAAAGATTTAATATATTCAAGGGGATCTGGATTAATTGGTATTAACACTGGATTTTATTTTGTTAATGTTATTGACTCTAATAAAATTAAATTATCTTCAACGAGATCTAATTTATATTTAAATTTACTTGAGGAAGTTAGATATGTTGGTAGCAAAAATGATACTACAACTGGAATCAATACTATTTTTAAAGATGTAGTTCATACAATTACTCCTGCAGACATATACAAAAGAAAAGAATTAAAAAATCAAAATAATTTTAAAAGAATTTACAAAAATCCAATTATATCCACACAAAATGAAAATATAGTAGGTTCAGTAGGTGTTTCATTAAATGGAGTAGAATATCAATCTCCAATTTCAAAAGATTCTATAAGTTATGGACAATTAGATGAAATTGAAGTATTAAATTCTGGAGAGGGTTATGATATTATAAATCCCCCAAAACTACTCATAACTGATGCTTCTGGAAATGGATGTGATTCTTTTGGTAATTTTTCTGGAAATCTATCTGAAATAGTATTAACTAATAAAGGATTTAATTTCACGAAAACACCTTCAGTAACAATATCTGGAGGAAATGGGTCTGGTGCTAGTTGTGAAGCTATAATGAAAGGATTTACACACAGTAAGTTCTTTACTGATTTCGATATCAGTTTGTCCGCAAATACATTTAATGGTGAACATAGATTTTTAAATGGTGAGGAAGTTGTATATACTACTACTGGAGATCCAATAGGTATTAAAACAAATACAAATGTTGGTTTTAATACTGATAAATTATCTTCGGATACTTCATATTTTATTTCTAAAAAATCTGATACATCATTTTCACTTACTGTAAATAAAAACGATGCCATTGCAGGCATAAACACGATATTCTTTATTAAAAATGGTTCAGGAACACATACTTTTCAATCAAGAAATGTAAGAAAAATAATTGATAGAATAGTAATTACTAATTCTGGATCTTTATATTCAAACAAAAAAGTAGAAATTTTATCACAACAATATCCTACTTTAAATCAAAAGGATTTATTTAAGACGTTTGTTGGTATAAACACATTTAATGATTATATATTTGCTAAAAATCATAATTTTAAAAATGGTGATAATATTGTATATCAATGTACAGGAACTGTTATTTCTGGGTTATCTACATCTAAGGTTTACAAAGTAACTGTTATTAATAAAGACAAATTTAAGTTAAGTGATTCGGGAACACTATCAGAGATTACAAGCACTAATTATAATAGAAAAATATTTAGTAATTTCAATAGTGTTGGAGTTGGCACACATATATTCAAATATCCTGATATCAAAGTTAATATTAGTAATGATGTTGCTATAGGTTTAACATCAGTCATACCAAATTATTATATAGCAACTGCAGATGCTGTCATAAAGGGTGGTTTAGATAATATTTTTATTAAAAATGGTGGAGTAGGTTATGGCGTAACTGATATTATAAATTTCGAAAGAGAACCAAAAATATCTTTCCTAACTGGTAAAGATGCTGAATTAAATCCAATAATTATAGATGGAAAAATAAGCAATGTAATTATTTCTAATGAAGGTAGTGAATATACCACACCTCCAATTTTAGAGGTGGTTGGAGTAGGAACAATTACTGGATCATTTGCTAAACTAAAGGCTTTTGTTTCCGAAGGAAAAATAACTAATGTGCAGATTATCGAACAAGGATTTGGATATGATCCAAATAAAACCTTTATAACGATAACTCCAACTGGAAAAGATGCATTAGCTTTAGCAAAAATTCATGAATGGAATATAAATTTTGTGGAGAGATATAAAACATTTTTAGATAATAATAATCAATTACTACAAATAAATTCTGAACTAGCAGTTAATGGTAATAAAGTTTGTTCTTTTTATCCCTCAACAGAGTTAAGAAATAGCATTGGTGATAATAATAATACAAGCAATCATTCAAAGATACTAGGATGGGCCTATGACGGAAATCCAATTTATGGGCCAATAACTAATGATCCAGTTGGTGTGGGATTAACTTTTGCTGAATCAAGTTATAGTATTTCTATAGTAAATGATTCTAACCTCAGACCCACAGGTTATCCTAATGGTTATTTTATTAATGATTATGTTTATAACCAAATTGGTGATTTAGATGAGTTTAATGGCAAATTTACAAAAACACCAGATTATCCAAATGGTACATATGCATATTTTACAACTGTGAATAAAAGTAGTTTTGAACCAACTTTTCCATACGTCACTATTAAACATCGTAATCATACAGATGAATTTAATTATAATTTATCAAATGATCAGTTGGATAGCACAATTAATAATGGACTATACAAAAGAAATGTCACACATTTGGGATCAAATGAAGTTCACAGAAATTATCCTTTACTATCAGATCCTATAGATTCTAAAGCTTTAATTAAAGTAAATGGTGTAAAGTCTTCTAATATAACAAAAGTATCAATTGATGAATCTGGAGAAGATTATAAAGTAAATGATAAATTAAATTTTAATGATCCTACCATATCTTCTAATGTTAATCAAATTTTAGGTAAATCTATAATATCAGTTGGAACTACAAATACTATAGTTAATAATTTAAAATTTTCAATATTTGATGAAAAAGTAACTGGATTATCAACTATTCCACATGGATTGCTTGATGGAGATGTAATTAGTATTTCTGGTATATCATCAACAAAATATAAAAATATCGAAGGAGTAAAAATTATTGGTGTATCTACTGTAACTTCATCAATATCAACATCTATAGTAAATTCTCCTGCTGGTATTTCAACATTTGTAACTTTTTCTGATTCGACTATTAGTAGAAAATTTAAGGTTAATGATATAGTAAAAATTGGAACAGAAGAATTGTTAATTATCGATCATGATGACGTTAACAATAAACATAGAGTAATAAGAGGTCATAATTCAACTACTCCAACTGCTCATGATTCAGGTTCAGTGGTATCTAGATTAGAAACAGAATTTACGTATACAATTGATAAAAAATTAGAAAATAAAAATATAGAATTTCCAAAAGTTCAATATTTTGAAGCTATAAAATCAGTAGGAATTGGAACTAGTTTTACTAACGTTATTGTTGGAAGAGTAGGAACTAATTCAGGTGTGGGAACAATTTTCAAATCAGTTCCACCAAAGGCAATATTTTTACCAAATCATAAATTTAAGAATGGTGATGAATTATCTCTTGTTTCTTTAGGGTCTACAATTTTAGCATCTCGTAACTTAGATCTATCCAACCCATTTAATTTAAGTTTATTTGATAAATTATTCTGTGTTAAATTAAATAATGATTTTATTGGATTATCAACAGAAAAGGTAGGATTTAATACAACTAGTGTATTTTTTAAGCAAATTATAACTGGTTCAACTGATAACGCTAAATTGGAATTATTATTTGATAATGTAACTGGTGAAGCAAGAAGAGTAAATGGAAAAGTTATTGTTGCAAGTGCAACGACCACAGGAAAACAACATAATTTGACTGTTGGTGATGAATTCAAACTTAATATAACAGCAAATAAATCTCAAACTTTTGATTTTAGATACAATGAAAGTCTTAGAAAATTAGTTGTGAATCCTGTTTCATTTACATCAACAGGAATTCAAACTGGAGCAAATTTATCAACAATCACAATTAATAATCATGATTTTGAAACTGGTGATATTATCGTATACAATTCATCAACACCAGCTAATCCTTTAGTGGATAATGGAGTCTATCATGTCATAAAAGACTCATTAAACACTATTAGATTAGCAGAAAATTCATATGATTTATCCACATTCCCATTTAATCACATAGGTATCGCAACAACTGGTGGAGACAATCATCAAATTTCAAAAATAAATCCCCAATTAATTTTATATAAAAATAATACAGTTGAATTTTTAACTTCTGATGCTAGTTTAACAGATTATGATATAGAGTTTTACAATGATCTTAATTTTAAATCAAAATATGATACTAATTTAATTTCTAAAAATGGTATTAATGGGGACGGTAACTCTACAACTAAAATTACTATATCTGTTAATGATTCTTTACCTGAACAGTTTTACTATAGAATTTTAGGAAAATCAAATAATTACACAAAAACATTATTTAATTTTGTTAACGAAAATGTTCCTAATCATTCTACTATTAAGATAGTAGAGTCAAAATTTAATACGAATCATAAAATTACAGGAATTGGAAATAGCACTTTTGATTTTAATCCAGTAGGTGTTGCTGAGACAACACTTTACAATTTGACAGGATTTTCAACAGCATTTTATTCAACAAATTCTATTACAGAGACTGGTGGAATACATTCAGTAGAAATTTTAAATAAAGGATTTAGTGTATCTACATTACCAATTTTAACTTCAATTGGAACATCCACAGGTAAAAATGCTATTTTATCAATTGAGTCGGATGAAATAGGTCAAATTGATAGTACGCAAACAATAGTACAAGGGATAGAATTTTCTCCTGCTAAAGACTTGCAACCAAAAGCTGAAGGTAATTTAATTTTAGATTTAAAAAATGTTTTTACTCTAAAATCAATAGAAGTTGAATTTGGTGGAATTGAATATACAACTCCACCAAATGTAATAATAGTTGGTAATTCTAATATAATTGCAAGATCAAAAGTATTGGGATCTGCTGTGGTTGATGTGGATATATTAACTAATGATACTGGATTGAGTGGTGATGTTAGAGCAGTTCCAATCAATAATTCAAATGGTATTATTGTGAAGGGTGGTAAAACTGATAGTAATGGATTAGTTACTTTAGAATTAAAGGCACCAAATCCAGAAACAGGATCTGGTGATAGTGGATTTTTTAATCAGGGCAATGAATTTCCATTTAAAGAAGGTGATGAAATATTCGTAGAAAATGTAAAAATACTTAAAAATTCTGATGGATCACCTACAGGAGATGGATTTAATTCAAGTGATTATGGTTATCGTTATTTTACTGTTGTTGGTGTTAATACTGTAGGTGACGGTGAAGAAATAACATACTCTTTAAGTGGAATAGGATCAACTGGAGGAACTTATCAAGAAGAAAATAATTTTGGAAGAGTTATCAAAAGAGATCATTTAGCTACCTTTACTCCTACATTTAATAAAGTTTCTTTCTTTGATGATGAGACAATAACAATTTTAGGAAAAGATGGATCTGGAGTGGTTGCTGAAAAAGGATGGAATTCAAAATCAGAGTCTTTAAAATTATTCAATATTATTGGTGAATTTTCTAAAAATGACATAATTGTTGGTTCACAAAGTAATAATAAATCTACTATAGAAAATTTATTTGAATTTGATTTTGATCTAAATGTTGATAGTTCAACTAAAATTGAAAATAATTGGAAAAAAGAAACTGGAAAGTTAAACTCAAGTATTCAAAATTTACATGATAATGATTATTATCAAAGATTTTCTTATTCAATTAAAGGAACAACACCATATGATACTTGGAAAGATGCTGTTAACAGTTTAGATCATGTTGCTGGATTTAAAAATTTCTCTAATTTAGGAGTTCATTCCGAAGCTATTCATGTATTAAAATCAGACACACTACTAGAATTTGATGTAGATATTGAAGAAGAGGCATCTGTTCATGAAAAATTTTACTATGATTTAGTAAGTGAAAACACCACTGACCCAAATTTATCAAAATTAGTTACTTTTGATACTAAGATAATAACAGATTATAATGAATCAATTACAAATAAAGTATTATTAATAGATGATATCAGTTCACAGTTCACGGGAATTGTGACTTCTACAGGTGGAGGAGTTATTGGAACAACTAGTTTTAATGTATTCACCAATGGTGATGGTTTATTTCACAGGGAATTAAAAATTTCTGGGATATCAACCACTACAAACCAAATAGAAATTCCTAGACACAATTTTAATACAGGTGAAAGATTAATATACAAACCAGAAATAGGAAAAAATTCAATAGGTATCGCTGTTACAAGTTCTATTGGTGTCGGTGCTACAAATCTATTACCATCTAATTTATTTGCAATTAAAATAGATGATGATAATATTCAAGTAGCAATTGCTGCTAGTTTTGCTAGTATTCAATCTGGTGTAGCATTTACTGGTCTTACTGGAATTGGAAATACCCACACCCTATCAGTTCCTTCTGATGATGCAACTATTAGAACATTAATTAGTATTGATAACGTAATTCAAAGTCCCATAGGAATAACAACTGCTATCTTGGTTGGATTGGCAAGCACTGTTGGAGTAGCATCTACTTCAATTTTCCTAAATGATGTTTCTGAAATAGCAGGTAAATCTTTACTTAGAATTGAAAATGAAATTATAAAGGTAAATTTAGTTGGTGTTGGATCTACAAATTCCTTAAGTGTTAGTAGAGGGGAGATGGGAACAGTTGCTGCAGCACATACAGTGGGTGCAGCAGTTACAGTAATTAAAGGTGATTATAGAATTAATGAAGGTAAAATATATTTTTCTGAAGCACCATATGGGCCAAAAGGAGTTTCTGATCCAGAAAGTCAAACTAATCCTGTCGGTATAACTACATTTTCATCATTCTTAGGAAGAGCATATTATAGATTATCATACGATACAAATAAAATATTAGATGATATATCTGATAGGTTTGATGGGTCAACTGATAAATTTAATTTAACCTCAAATGGAGTTGATGCAACTGGTATAACAAGTAGTTTTGGTGCAGTTTTAATTAACAATATTTTCCAAAAACCACATCTTGGTCTTGTTGGTGATGCTAATTTAGCTGATTATACTTTAGTTGGGACGGGACAAACAATTGATTTTACAGGAACTAATGGTAACAAAGATTTACCAAGAGGTGGTATTATTAATGAATTTGATGTGGGAATAGGAAGTGGTTACCAATTCCCAAGAAAGGCAATATTCAGTGCGGTTGTTTCTAATTCTGGAACTATACAATCTGTAGGTATAGAAACTGGAGGAGCTGGTTATCTATCTAATCCTTTGGTTTCAGTTAATTCAACAACTGGAGTTGGTGCTGCATTTACTGCTTTTGTTACTGCTGGTGTTGTCACATCTATTACAATTAATAATGTAGGAAGTGGATATACTAATACAGGTATATCTACGGGATTAAATTTCATAACTGTGGCACCACCTAGTCCTTATAAAAATATTCCATTAACTGGTGGAAGTGGATCTGGTGCATCAGTAGATGTTGTTGTTGGAACTGGCGGTAGTATATTATCATTTGATATGTCAAATCGTGGTATAGGTTATGAGATTGGTGATAATTTAACATTATCTACATCGGTAATGCCATTCCAAGTTGGTGCAGCGACAAGTTCATTTAATATCACAGTTAAAAATAAATATCAAGATAAATTTGCAGGTTGGTGTTTTGGTCAGTTATTAGAACTTGATGATTTTAGTGTTCAGTTTAATGGATTTAGAAAATCATTTTTAATTACAAGAACAACTGATAAAAAAGAATTTTATAGTATAGTTGCACAGGAGGGATCTGGAATAATATTACAAAATAATCTTTTACTGTTCATTAATGATATACTACAAACTCCTGGTGAGGATTATATTTTTAATGGTGGAACAAGAATAACATTTAGGGAAGCACCAAAACGTGGAAGTAAATTTAAAATGTATTTCTATGGTGGATCAACTCAAGATTATAAAGAAATTGATGTTGATGAGACTATAAAACCTGGTGATGAGTTGAGACTACAAAAATTTGGTGGCATCTCTGAACAGGATAATAGAGTAATCTATGCTTTAATTTCTGCAGACACTGTAGAGACACAAACTTATTCTGGAGTAGGTATATCAACCGATACAACTTTCTTAAGACCAACTATGTGGAGAAAACAAACAGAAGATATAACAATAGATGGTTTAAGAATATCTAAGGAAAGAAATTACTTAGAACCACAAATAATCCCTACAACTAGTATTATTAAATCCATTACTCCTAGTGATTCCAAAATATATGTAAGAGATACTTGGGCTTTTTCAAAAGTTGATAAATTAGGAGTTGATTTAAATAATATTACCATAGTTGGTATTGAATCATCAACTCCAAAAGTTGAACAGATTAAAAAACCAACTTATTTTGGAGATTACGGTGATGTGGTTGGTATTGGCACAAGTTTGGTTGGTATTAATACTACTGGCCCTGCTTTATTCTTTGAATTAAAACCAGATTCAACCATTTTCCCTGTAGATGTAAATAATGTTCAGAATAATGAGTTACTCAAGACTGGAATTACTACTGGTGATTATTTTGTAATTCAAGACACTTTCATAGGCAGCACTACAAATGGAGTTACTGGAATTAGAACTACTACATCTGGGCCAGAAATAGTTGGTGTTGGTGTTAGTCATTTAGATAATGTTTATTTTGCAGAAGATATTGTAAGTGTTGGATCTTCTATTGTAAGAGTATTCTCAAATGTTCAGTCAATCTCTGGAATTAATACAATCGGATTAACAACTCATTTTAGATCAGGAAAATATAGTTGGGGTGCTATAAGTGTAAACAGAGGAGCAAATTCCAAATCATTTGAATTTTTCAATCAAAATGGTATTCTTGGTATAGAAACCTCTGCTCAGATTAAAAGAAGCACTGCAGTAAAAACAAGTTATACCACTTAAAAAAACAACTTGTACTAAACAGGTATAAATAATCAAAAATCATAAGGTCAATGCCCGCAATAATCACTGATCAGTATCGTATATTAAATGCCGAAACTTTTGTAGATAGTTTTGTAGGTATTGGTACTACTGGAAAAAATAACTATTACACATTTTTAGGACATCCAAATCCAACAAATATTACTGATGACATAGGTTATGGTGATTCTAGATGGGCGGTAGAACCCCCTAATCCTATTGATAATTTTGATCAGGAAAACAGATATCACGACAGTATGCTTTTTTTAAAAAAAGTCACTTCTAGTGATGTTAGGAGAGTTATACCAAGAATTAATTGGCAAAGTGGTACCATCTATGAGATGTATAGAAATAATTACAGTTCAACTAATAGAACTCCTCAAACTGCCACCTCTGGTTTATATGGGTCTAATTTTTATGTCTTAACGTCTGAGTTTAAGGTATATCTATGTATTAATAATGGATCAGATCCAGAACATCAAGAAGGAAATGTTTCTAAATTTGAACCAACACATACATCAACAACAGTTCCAGCAGCAGATAATACTGCATCGGGAGATGGTTATCAGTGGAAATATCTTTATACTATAGCACCCTCTGATATTGTAAAATTTGTTACATCTACATATATTCCACTACCTGAAAAATGGGGAGATGTCTCAAATAAAGTTATAAAAGATGCAGCTGTAGATGGAAAGTTAGAAACAATAGTAATTAAAAGAAGAGGAACTGCGAATGTTAATGGAACTGATGGAGAAGTGAACGTTAAGATAATTGGAGATGGATCCGATGGATTAGCAACTGTAGAGGTTAAAAATGGAGTGGTTAACACAATTAAATTAACAAACACTAACTCAAAAGGTTATACCTATGGTGCAGTTCAATTTCTTGGTGGATCCTATGGTGCTAATAAACAATTAACTGTGGGGACTGGTTCAGATGAACCTCAATTTGAAGTTATAATACCACCAAAAGGTGGACATGGTGCTGATATTTTTCGTGAATTGGGTGGATTTAGAGTCATGGTTTACTCTAAATTTGATAACAATATTAATGATAAATCAGATTATATAATTGGAAATACTTTTTCTCGTGTTGGATTAATCAAAGATCCTTTGGATTTAAGTGGAACTTCTGTTCTAAATAAAAGGACTGCAACATCATTAGGTGCATTAAAATTAAAAGTTCCTGATAATTCAAGCACTGTTTTATCAAAGGTTGTCTACAAACCAAACACAAAGATAACACAATATTCAAGTGATTCCACTGTAGGTGTTGGAACAGCAGTTGCATATGTTGCTTCTTGGGATTCTAATACTGGAGTTTTGAGATATTATCAACCTGTTGGTTTTTCAACTCAATCCGTGCATGGTTACGAACTTCGTAATTTTGTAGGAGTTACTACTTCAATAACGGGTGCAACTCACATTGAAGCTAATAACACTGTAGATAATTTAACCGTTGATACATCATTCAATGGTGAATCTGTTACCGTCGGTCAAAGAGATGAGGCTTTAGGTCATAATTTTGTAAGTGGAATCGCTAATCCTGAAATTAAAAAATATTCTGGAGAAGTGATATATATTGATAATAGAGCACCCGTAACAAGGACATCTTCACAAAAAGAAGAAGTAAAAATAGTAATAGAATTCTAATCAGATGCCACAAAATACTAATTTAAACGTTTCTCCATACTTTGATGATTTTAATGAAAATAAAAATTATCATAAAGTATTGTTTAAACCTGGTTTTCCAGTACAAGCAAGAGAATTAACAACATTACAATCAATTTTACAAAACCAAGTTGAAAAATTTGGAAGACACTTCTTTAAAGAAGGTTCAATGATTATTCCTGGTGGAACTTTCTATGATGACAGATATTTTGCGGTAAAAATAGATCCTAATTTCTTAAATATTCCAGTTAATAACTATACAAAAATTTTAGCAGATAATAATATAAAAATTGTAGGAGATACATCTGGTGTTGAAGCCACAGTAGTCAATAGATTGACTGCAGCAGAGTCAATAGATGGATTTGATACATTATATGTAAAATATTCAAAATCTGGATCTGACGGGATTACAAGAGTGTTTCAGGATGGTGAAAATTTAATAACTCTTTCAGGGATTAATTTTTTAAATACTAGTATAGCAGCTAATAGTCAGTTTGCTAGATGTATTATTTCTAATTCAACATCCACTGCCTCTTCTTTTTCTGTTAATGAAGGAGTATATTTTATCCGTGGATTTTTTGTTAAAACAATCGCATCTACAGTAATTTTAGATCAATATTCTAATTCTCCTAGTTACAGAGTTGGATTTTTAATTAAAGAAGAGAAAACATCTGCATCTTCAGTTAATTCTGATTTATATGATAATGCTTTAGGATTTTCTAATGAAGCTGCACCAGGAGCAGATAGATTAAAAATTTCAACAACCCTTCATAAAAAATCTTTAGATGACATTGATGATAAGGATTTTGTTGAACTTTTAAGAGTTGAAAATGGAATAGTCCGAGAGATGGTGACTAAAACGGAATATAATATTTTTGCAAGAGAGTTAGCAAGAAGAACATATGATGAATCTGGAGATTATTATATAAGACCATTTTCATTAGATGTAAGGGAGTCCTTAAATGATAGAGTAGGTAACAGGGGAATATATTTTGATACACAACAAACTCAAAATGGAAATACACCTTCAGATGACATCATTAGTCTCCAAGTTTCTTCAGGAAAGGCGTATATAAGGGGATATGAGGTTGATAAAATATCATCGTCATCTATAGATGTTCTTAAACCAAGAACAACTAAATTAGAGGAAAATGTAAGTGTTCCAGTAAGAATTGGAAAATCAATGGAGATTACAAATATTCTTGGTTCTCCACCAGTGGGATTTACTGCAACTCCGATAAAACTATTAGATAGAAGGTTAGATGCAGATAAAAGTGCTCATAATTCAGCAACAATTATAGGAAATGCAAGAGTTTATGATTATTCTCAAAAATCAATAACAGGAATAGGTGTAACTACTTTTGATTTAAAATTTTATGATTTTCAACTGTATACGGTTTTAGAACTTGCAAGTACAATAACACATGGAGTTGATGCTCATATAAAAGGAAAATTTAGTGGAGCAGTCGGATATGCTGCATTAGGAGCAAAAACTAACGTAAGTGAAGTTACTCTTCGTGATGTTACTGGTGAATTTCAAATAAATGAACCATTGATAGTTAATGGATCTGAGAAAGGGAATAATATAAAATCAATAATAGATAATAGTTTTGAGGATATTAAATCTGTTCATAGTGATATTGGTGAAATTAACAGTGTTGGAACTGGAAATACAACTTTTGCTGCAGATACAGTTTTAGATCGCACAAAACAAGTGTTTGATAAAAACGTAGATTTCAACATAACTGGTGGTAGCAAATTGAAATCAGCACAGGTTGCTGATTTTAGAAGTCAATTAAAAGTAGGTGATATTATTTCTTATGCAAAAAATGGAAATGTAGATCCTACATTTAATACAGTAACAAATGTCGAAAAAACTGAAGTTACTCTCCAATTAAATGCAGATGTTTCTGGAGTTTGTAAGGGTGCTGTTTCTAACTTAAATCCTGTTTCTGTTTCTGTTGTAATTCCAACATTAAATGCATCTGATGATAATGGATTTAGAATTAAATTAGCAGATAAATTTGTTTCATCAATGAATGTTTTAGATAGTTCATGTGTTATAAGAAAACAGATAGCTACAAGTAGTGCCTTTTCAAATAGTCAAGTAACATTTAATATATCAGACGTAACAGGTTTAAATACTGATGATTTATTTTTCGAACCATTTACCACTTCCAATTATACTTTAGAAATTGACACAACATCAGATTCTGGATTTGTTGAGACACTTCGTGATTCAATGGTAAATGTTGCAACAAATGGAAAATCAATAGAAATAAAAGGTTTATCAAAAACAACTGGTGATGCAGTTTTAACTGCTGCTATTAAAAGAAGTAAATTATCATCAAAAGAAAAATCAATCACAAGATGTAGTAATTTAGTCGTATCCAAATCAGAATCTGAAGCTTCTGGAACTGGAGGCACTACTTTAAACGATGGTTTAACTCATAGTGAATTTTATGGAACAAGAGTTCAGGATGAAGAAATATCATTAAATGTTCCTGAAGTTACTCGTGTTTTAGCAATTTTAGAGTCAAATGATGTAAATGATCCAGATTTACCAACTATAAGTGTAACTGATGCAACCGCATCATTTACTGGAAATGTAACAGTTGGGGAACAATTTATTGGTGGAAGATCTGGTGCTGTTGCCCGTGTAGTTTCTATACTATCACCATCTCAACTTACATTTGTTTACGAAAATCAAAATATTTTTGAGGTCGGAGAAAATATATCTTTAAAAATATCTGGAATATTTGCAAAATTAACTAGTGTTCTTCCTGGTGATAGAAATTTACTTAGAAATTTCAATCTCGATGACGGTCAAAAATTAGAATTTGCAGATTATTCTAGAATAGTAAGAAAAGCAAATGCAGAAAAACCTAGTCGTAAATTAAGAATTATTTTTGATCATTTAGTAAACAATGAAGGTACTGGAACCATTGAAACAGTTAATAGTTATAATACTTTAAACTATAGTAAAGATATACCATTTGTATTTGATAGATTTGCTTCTGATTTTATTGATTTTAGACCTAGAGTAGAACCATTTACAGCAAATAATAAATCACCTTTTAGTTTCGGATCTAGATCTTTTGCAAATTCACAATCTGAAATTATAGTATCTAAAAAAAGTATTGTAGTTGATTATTCATATTATCAAGGTAGAGTTGATAGACTTTATTTAACAAAAGATGGTGTATTTAGTGTTAAAGAAGGAAAACCATCTAGATTACCTAAATTACCCCTACCAAATGAAGAGGGATTTGAAGTAGCTTCAATTTCATATCCACCATATGTTCGCAATGCTAATAGAGAAGTTGTTGTAAAAACAATAAAACATAAAAGATATACTATGAAAGACATTGGTAGTCTTGAAAATAGAATTAAAAACTTAGAAAATTACACTACTTTATCTTTACTTGAGACAGATACTAAAAATCTATCAATTAAAGATCCAAACACTGGATTAGATAAATTTAAATCTGGATTTTTTGTAGATAATTTTAAAGATCATAGGACACATAATTTAAAAGGAGAATCTAAATTTGATATCGATCTTACTAGAGGTGAATGTAGACCAAGATCTACTGAAAGAAATGTTCCCTTAATGCATGAAACAAAAACAACATTATCAAATCCAATTACATCTGATTATAGATGGGTAGAAGATTTTGTTGATGGTAATATTTCAAGAAATGGCCCTGCATTAGTTTTAAAACATACAGAAGTTGAATTTTTATCTCAACCATTTGCAACAAAAACAGAAAATCTTAATCCTTTCCATATAGCTCTTTACGCAGGAACAATAGAATTAAATCCAGAATCTGATTTTTGGATTGAAGAGGTTCCATTGGGTGCACCTGATATTTTCAAAATTGATAGTGCATATAGTGCTATTGCAGAAATTTTAGGAGTAGAAGATCGTGAAAATGGTGGAATGGCCTCTAGTTTTTGGAATTCACATGAACAGACTTGGAATGGTCGTGATAGTGCTACATTATTAGGTGAAGAAATAACTGATACTACTGTTTTATCTGAAAATACAACTGTAGAACATTTAACTGGAAATGGTGTTAGAGATATAACAACAAATACTCAAGAATTATTAAATACAATCACACAAACATTTGAAGAAACTGGAATTGAAAAAACATTTAATCTTCAATTAACACCTAATGATGAGGTTATTGATTTAGGAAATAAAGTAGTAGGAGTTGATGTTTTATATAATGTTAGATCTAGAAATATCGAAATTGTTGGTAGGAAATTAAAACCAAATACAAGGTATTATGTTTTCATGGAAAACATTGACATGTCAGCGTACGCTGTTCCTAAACTCTTACCAATAACCATGAACAGAGGTTCATTTTCAGTTAACGATATAGTTGATAGTGCAAATCCACCTGGATCTGCTACTGCAAGTATAAGATTTAGAGTAGCATCTGCAAATCATAAAATCGGCCCATATAACAACGCTAGTGAGATATATTCAAATAATCCATATAACAGAGAATCTTTATCTAGTGCATATTCTAGCACTAGTACAATTTTAAACGTTGATACTGGCGGGTTAGCGTTCCATACAACTCCAGATCATTTGGGATGGGTTAAAAAAGATATGAAATTAGTGGATATTAATGGAAATGCAGAAGCAACTATTGGTGATTTAAGTTTAGTGAGTGATGAAAAAGGTGATTTAATTTTTTCATTACATATACCAGATCCAACAGTAGAGGGCAATCCATTATTTTCTACAGGTAATAATACGATTAGAATTACTACTAGTCCTACAAATGCAAGTCAGTTAGACGCTGGTGAAAGTTCAGCAGAGGCAAATTATCTTGCTAGTGGATACCAAACAAATACTCAAGAACAATCTTTATCAATTAGAAGTCCTCAAGTTGAAAGAAGACAAGTCGGATCCGATCAGCCTATTTCTAGAATATTTACTGACACTAGACAAGAAGAAGAAACTGTGGAGAATATTACAGATACTGGTTGGTATGATCCTCTAGCACAATCATTCTTAGTTGAAAGAGATAAGTATCAAGATGGAATCTTTATTACCAGTGGTGAACTATTCTTCAAGACTAAAGATGATACTGTTCCTGTAACCGTGCAGTTAAGAACAATGCGTGATGGTACTCCCACAACAACAATATTACCTTTTGGTGAAACACAAATAGATTCATCAGAGGTTAAGTTATCAAATGATGGTAGTATTCCTACAAACTTTAAATTTAAAACACCAGTTTATTTGCAGAGTGGGTATGAATATTGTATAGTTTTAATTGCACCTACACAAAAATATAATACATTCATTACTAGAATGGGTGAGGAAGATCTAATACTTCAATCAGTAAGTAATAGACAACCATATCTTGGTTCATTATTTAAATCACAAAACAGTTCTACATGGGATCCTAGCCAATTAGAAGACCTTAAATTTAAATTGAATAAAGCAAAATTTGTTACTAATACACCTTCTAGTGTTCTTCTTCCTAATAGTGAATTACTTCTACAAAAAATTAAAAAAACAAATCCAGTAACAGGATATTCTAAGAGATTAAACATTTCTATAGCATCAAATTCAACAACTTTTGAATCTGGATCCGAAGTTAGACAAGGAACAAATACTGGTAAAGTAACTGCTTCTGGTGGAAAAATAACTACAACTGGATCGGGAACCGTTAAAGTAGTTGCAAATACTGGAATAGGATTAACAGATGGAACATTTTCAGGTATTGGATTTACCAGTTTAAGTGGATTTGGAGCTGGAGCAGTTGGAGTTGTAACTATAGCATCTAATACACTATCAGATAATAGTATTACCATTACAAATGGTGGAACTGGATATCAAGTAGGTGATTTACTACTTATGAATTCTGTAGGATTTAATGGTTCAGGAGTAAGAGTAATAGTTAAAAATACTACTGACACTAATTTACTTGTGGTTGATAATGTTAAGAATAATTTTATAGACAGTCAGGATATAACTCATGTTGCAATCAATGGAACTCAAACTGTGATTGGAAACTCTAATGTTACTGGAATTAGTTCAGACCCAATAAGAGATGGGTATACACTTAAATTTGATCATAGAAATCATGGAATGCACTCAAGCACTAATAGAGTAAGAGTATCCAATTTCCATCCAGATGTAAAACCAACTTCTTTAACTTCTAATATAGATGATGATACAACTACAATAGATCTTACAAGTGGATCAGACTTTACTACGTTTGAAGGAACTACAGTAGGAACAGGACATACTGGTTATCTATTAGTTGACAGAGAGGTTATTTCTTATAATGCAATAACAAATAATCAATTAACAATTACAGATAGATCTGTTGATTCTAGTTTAAAATCAAATCATACTTCATCATCTCTAGTTTACAAATATGAATTTAATGGATTTTCATTGAGAAAAATAAATACAGATCACAATATTGATTCAAGAGAAAGAACGTTTGATAGTTATCATTTAAAGGTTGCAACTGGAGGTAAAACATTTGATGCAACTAAAGTTGGTGGTGGTGGTGAACTTCATGTTTCTCAAAATATTCCATTCGAAGTGATTGATCCAAGAATTACATCAATAACACCTACTGGAACTAATGTAACTGGTAGAATAAAAACAACATCAGGAACTAGTTTAAGTGGAAATGAGGCATCATTTAATGATGAGGGATATGAAAACATAGCTCTCAACCAATTAAATTATCTTGATAGTCCAAGAATTATTGCATCAAAGATAAATGAAGAAGATTTATTAGGAAATGAAAAATCTTTTGGTTTAGAACTGACACTTTCAACTACAAAAGAAGATGTATCTCCTGTGGTTGATTTAGATACTTTAAATGTAATCACAATTAGTAATTTAGTTGATGATAAAGTGGTTGATTTTGAAACAGACAATAGACCAAAAATTTCTGGATTAGATCCAAATACAGCAATTTATGAAACTAAAAAAATTAATTTAGAATTTATTTCAAATTCTATTTTCGTACAATTTGATGGACATAGAGAACCTGAAGGTCAGTTTAGAGTATTTTACAAGTTGTTTAGGGGGGATGGTGATGATAAGAATCAAAATTACATACCATTTAATGGAAATGGGTTGCCCGATAAGGATGTAAATGCAAATGTTGGTAGGAATTCATTTAGTGAATATAAATTTACTGTTGAAAATACTGCACAGTTTAGTGGATTTATGATTAAAGTAGTCATGACATCTACAAATCAAGCAAAACCACCTAGACTTAAAAACTTTAGAGCAATAGCTTTAAGGTCATTCCAAATTGATGATTAATGGAAAAGTATTTAAAGGTTGATTCTGATGTATCTTTAGTTAGAGATACGTTATCTAATGCAATTATAAATCAAAATAAAGGTGAATTTGATAAATTTTTAAAAGTTTCCCAGAAAAAATACGAGGAAAAAAGAAAATTTGATATTATGCGTAGTGATTTAGATTCTCTAAAACAGGATATGAACGAGATAAAAACTCTCCTTAAAAATATTATGGATAAATGATTTATAAATATTCCAAGATAGATTCTAATTAGTTAAATAATGGCAGCATATATTAGTAACATAGTAATTGATGCTGGTGCAGATTTTGACCAAGTTTTTAATTTAGAAACTTCGGCAAATTCACCTTTAGATTTGACTGGTTTTACGGCCACTTCAAAACTAAAGAAACATCCTGCTTCATTAAAAGAAAAGGCCTCTTTTTCAGTTTCTTTTCCGAACCGAACTCAGGGTCAATTGAAAATTTCGTTGGGATCTTCAATAACATCTGCCATAAAAGCAGGTAGATATAGTTATGATGTGTTATTAAATGATGGTTCTTTAAAAACAAGAATTGTTAGTGGAAGTGCGATTGTTACTGCTGGAGTTACTACAGGTTAATCTATATGGCTAATATAAAAGTCAGAGTCGGTTCAAGAAACGCTAATAAAGTTATATCCACAATATCTGGTGGAGGTGATACTTTAGTTGGACTATCAGATGTTGACATATCTGGTGGTTTACAAAATGGAATGGTATTAGTTTTTAACGCAGCAACAAGTAAATTCGAAGCAACCTTGGATTTTACACCAGGAGCAACACAAAATTTAGACATTAACGGGGGAAGTTTTTAAATGGCCAGCATAATACGAGTAAGAAGATCGACTGGCACTGCTGCACCTGCAACCATAAACTTTGGTGAACTTGCGGTCACAGTTTCAAGCGGAACTCAAGGTAATTTAGGTGGAAGATTATTTGTTGGTGATAATACAAATCCAGATCCAGATCCGATAGTTATTGGTGGTAAATATTACACCGATATGATGCAAAATACACCAGGTTCGGTGAAAGATGGTGCTAATATTCACAATCCGTCTTTAAGTAATGGATTTATACCAATTCTAGATGTTAGTTACACTGGACATCCTGGTGGTAGTTCTTCAGGATTTGGGCCAGCATATGCATCACAAGTTTTACCAAGAGTTGATACATGGACAGTAGATAATCTTACAATTGATGGAAATACAATATATTCAAATAATAATGATGGAGATATAAAATTTGTAACTAACGGTGGTGGTCAAGTCATTATTAATGATGATACTAAATTGACTTTTGGTGCAA
>CETE01010402.1_pt1 | contig 23012 bp, 28 predicted proteins | sample 531241 | NCBI WGS metagenome assembly CETE01 (sample SAMEA2622336, study PRJEB7988) | marine metagenome | biome: marine biome (ENVO:00000447); feature: deep chlorophyll maximum layer (ENVO:xxxxxxxx); material: "saline water (ENVO:00002010), including plankton (ENVO:xxxxxxxx)" | depth 30 m
GAAGCGTATAATAATGTAGAAATTTCTCCAGAAGAAATTATTGCATTAGAAAACGAAGGGACCACAGTGTCCACAGAAGTACCAAAGGAAGAGACTCAAGAAAATTCTATACAAGAACAGCCAATGGCTGATTCTGAGTCAGTAGAATCAAGAGCAACGAATCCAGAGGGAACAAACAGTGATCTTTTGTATGAAGTTGAAATAAATGGACAGACATACAATATAGACGATGTTGAAAAATGGAAACAAGATAGTGACAACAAGTCTGAATGGAGTAAGTCTAATACGGAAAAGGCACAAAAGGTTGCTAAAGTGGGGAAATTCTTAGAAAAGTTCAACAGCGATTCTGAATTTCAAGAGCATATTAAAATGTACTTTGATGATGAAAAGGATTTCGATTCTTTAAATTTATCAAATGTTGAAATAGATGAACCAAAAGTTGAGCAATTGGAAGAGAGTCCTTATGAAGATAGAATAAGCAAACTAGAAGAAGCTGAACAAGGTCGTTTAATTGAACAGCGAGCCGATGACTTGGACAGACAACTAACAAACTTAGAGAATCAATATCCTAGTGTACTAGGTAACGAAGAACAAGTTTTAGAGTTTCTGGATTTTACAGAGGCAAACTCTGATAGGTATCGTAACAATCAAGGCATTGTTGACTTAAATGGTTTGTTTAGGGAGTATTCATTTGAACACTTTCAATCGGAATTGAGCCACTTAAAAAAACTAGGTGATAACAAAAATCGCAATGCTGGGACAGTAGTTAATGATTCTGAGGTAGGAGCAAAGGAAACTGTAACTCCTAAGAAATATAAATCTTTCAAAGACATTAGTCCTAACGACCCAGAAATTGCAAAATACTTTGAATAAAGGAGAAACGAAATGGCTTTATCAACTAACGTAACAGCTATAACTCGTGAGAAGTTTATTCCAGTATTAGTTGACAACATCTATAATTCTAACATCCTCTGCTTGAAGCTATTGAAAAATGCTGAAATGCTAGACGGTGGTAAGAAAATAGTTGTTCCAGTTGAATATGCAGATATGAGTGCATCTAACAGTGGTTTTATCTCTGATGGTGGTAATACAGCTACTGCTGGTGTAGATACATATCAATCTGCTACATTTGATTGGGCGACAGCTTACACTGGTATTAAAATTCCGGGTTCAGAAGAGTTAGTAAACAAGGGTGCATCCCAAGTTTTATCTCTTCTAAAGAGTAAATTAAAATCAGCAGAAAAAACAATCAGAGACCTTTTTGGAACTGGTTTGTTTTCTGCATCACAAGTGTCTAATGGTTTGATTACATTAAACGGTGGTGGAACTATTGCAAGTGCAGACTATACATCGGTTGATGCTGGTGTTGCACTGATAGAGACTATGCCGGATACTAGTACTTTCCATTTTCCGGGCAATGTTGATGGTTCTGTTGTAGGATATAATAGAACTATGGGTGGAATCAATTCTGATTCTAATGCTTGGTGGAATGCAAAGTTAGGTACATTTGCACAATCATCTGGTCACGAGACTACAACATCAACAGCATCAATGGCTTGGTCAGACTTAGTAGATACATCTAGTGGTGTTTCTAAATTAGCAAAAGCTATGACTAGAATGTATGGTGCTTTAACTATTGACAATGATCAACCAGACCTTATTGTCACAACACAAGCAATCTATGATGCTTATGAATCTTCATTACAAGCTAATAAAAGATTTGCTGGTGCTGATGATATTGGTAACAGTGGCTTTAGTAGCTTGAGATTCAAAAATGCATCTGTTGTTGTTGACTCTCACGTACCGGCTGGTCAGATGTACTTCCTAAATACAAACTACCTTGACTTTAAAGTTCATCAAGATAGAAACTTTACTTTTGAAGATTTCAAAAGATTAGAAGGTTCTGATAACTTACAGTCAAGATTATTCTGGATGGGACAGTTAGTATGTACTAATCCTAGAATGCAAGGTTTATTAGGTGGTGGTCCAACTGATTATGCATAAATCGTAAGTTAATCAAAGTGGAGGTGACATTTCACTGGAGAAATCCTAGCATCACTCCCTCCACTTTTTTAAAGGAGAATTCTTGAAAATATTAAAATTACCAATTACTGCTGGATATGATGAGCAAGCAGACCCTAAGCTCGTAGGTGCTGGTTATGTTAATATGGAGAACTTACATAACTTAAATAAAGGAGCTTTAACTCTTAGGAATGGTTTTGAACAACATATAAATACTAATGCCTTTAATTCAAAAAGTATTTTAGATTTTATGTGGTGGATTGATCCAGATAATTCAACTGTTTATTATATAGCTTTTGACTATGCAAACAATAAAGTTTTAAGATTTAATTCTACATTTTCTACATCTGTAGAGCTTGAGAGTATTACTACAGATTTAATAAAAAGAGCAAATATTTACAATTATGGAAATTCAGTAAGAATCGCAAAAGGAATAAATCACAACACATCAGTATTACAAAAAATTAACAGAAATTTTTTTGATAGTGGAGAATCATTTGCACATTTTGCATTCAGTGCAGAATTAGATGAAGGTGAAACTATACAGCTTGTTTCTGGTGGACTTACGAAAGTATATAAAGCAGTTGATTCTCACGGTGCAAATAATGATGTTACTGGGTATTTAGAAGGATTTGCTGGGGGACACGTAAGATTTATAGATGACTCAAGTTTTAATACATCTGATTATATAAATCAATCTATACAAATAATAGACCATATAGGAATCACAAGAAAATATAAAATTGTTGTATCTGGTGGTGATACTGGAACAATAGAATCAGTAAGTGGTGGTGTTGATTTTGTTAGAGTTAATATAAACGGAAAAACTTCTATTCAGCAAATCGCTACCGAGTTTGTAAATGCATTAAATGATCCTAATGGTCACGATGGTACATTGTTAACTAACATAACAAGCAATGATGGATATGTATATATAAATCAATCTGAAATCGGAACTAGTGGTAACACAACAATTACAATAGACGGAGACACTGGAACTGCTGGAGATCAAGCATCAACAACTATAAGCAAAGGAGATTTTACTGGAGGAAGTACTAGTGAAAATATATTAGTCTGTAATCGTTCTGATGCTAGTACAGATAAAACTCCAACACAAATGGCTACAGAATTAAAAACAGCTATTGAATCTACAAATGGTCACAATGGTTCTATAGTTGTAACAGCAAATGTAGACTCAAATAAGTCGACAACTTTAGCTGGTGGAGTATATATGGTAAATAATAACACAAGAGTAGGTACAACTATTACTGTTAGTGGAGGTTTTAATAATCACTGCAATCCAAATCCTCCAGCTACATTTAGTGATTCAGTTGGCTTTAAATATGAAGACTTTCATTATGATACTGTAAATTATCCTAGACTATCTGGTATAACTACAAGCAATAAAACAACAACTGCATCTGGTGGATTTATGCCCTTAACAACTTTAGCTAGGGAAACATTTTACAAGATTACAGCAGTATATGATGGTAATCAAGAAAGTTTATTGAATGAGTCTCCTAGTATAGGACCGTTTACACATTCTGGAGGTGACACTGCTGACAATATTTATAACTTTGATATAACTATAAATGAAACAAATTTTAATCCAAGAATTACATCTTTAAATATTTATAGAGCAATATCAGAAGACTCAGTTATAAGTGATGGCGAATTTTCTAATATAAGTAATATTGATTTACGTTCAAATGCAAAAGAAGATTGGGCAGTATCAAATAATGCATATGCTGGTAGAAGTATATTTAGTGGATGGACAACATATGATTTAAGCAGAACTTATTTATCAGATGCTCAATATTTAAGTCCTAACTCTTGGTCCGTCTATACTTCTGGGGGTCTTCAAACAATAAACAGCTATGCTTGTCCTTCTGCATCTGTAGGAAATGATATTATTACTGGTGCAAGTATTACAGATGTAAAGAATATAATTGATGACGATGATTCTGATTCTGATTTATATGCCTCTGGTACAAGTTTGACAGATGTACATAATATTTCATTTATAGGAAATAATTTTGTTGCTGTACATAATGACTTAAATTCTAATTTTTTTGACAGTGCAAGAGCTTGGATATGTATTACAGATACACCAGTGAAAAATTTAGGTGTAGCTGGCTTAACTGGAAACCCAACACTAGGACACGATAATGGACAAGCAAGTGATAACGATAGCACTCAAAATATTGATTTTGATGATTTAATGTCTGGTGGATTATATTTTATGAAATATGATTTTGAAACTCTTCATAGATGTAAAATAGTAGTACACGTTTTTAAATTAACTGGGGGTGTAGAAAGCGAAGCTATTCTAATAGAAAATACTAATACTACTAATGATGGTAATCATTTTCGTAGTAAGTATTTAAAAATACCAGAAAACTGGGACATAGGTGGAGGGGATCAAATTAGATTTAAATTTAGTTTGGAAGTAGAAGGTGCTGGTGATGGTCACGAAGGTCCAGACGGTCCGGGAGTAATTTCTAATTTTGATTTTAAGTTATATCAAATTATAAGAGATGGTGTAAAAATTTGGTCTCATCAAAATATGATAGCAGTGCCTAATGTTAATTTAATAGAAAACTCAAAAGCTGGTGATACCTTAGAGGTTAATGGAGTAAATAAAACTATATCTACAAATGTAGGTGGTGTCTTTGAAACAGACGGAACATTTTCATCAAACGGTGGAACTACAAGTGTAATAGGTAGGAATACTACTTGGAATTTAGTAAGTGAAACTGAAAGCAAAACTACTTATGTTGACAAAGGTAAGGCTAATTTAAATGCACATTATTTATCTGGGTCTACATCTTTAAATACAAAATATACAATATCAGACGTATTAGCTGGTAGAACTTTTTGTGCAGACATATCGTTGACTGATGCTGAGGGTAACAAAGAAACCCATAAAGATTTAATAATGTTTAGTGAGCTACTAAAACCAGACGTTATACCTATTTCAAACTTTATAAAAATTGATGACTTGCAAGGTGGCGATATAAAAGGCATTGCTACACTTATGTCAGACCTAGCTGTATTTTCTGAAAATGGTATATTTAGATTAAATGTACCAAATACTGATCCTACAAGTTGGGCATTAATAGAATCAGAGCCTAACATAGGATGTAAAAATCAACATAGTATAAAAAAATATAGAAACGGAGTATTTTTTGCTGGTGAAGATAATTTTTATTATATAACTCCAAACTTTGAATTTATAGCACTAGCAAATAATTGGCTAGATGCATATAAGTCTGGTATACAAACTATTACTGATAATGTAACACAAACGTCTTCAGTAACTGAGGGAGATGTTGTAACTGAAATTGATATTAAAAATAATAGACTGTTATTAAGATTACCTAGCGAACCTTATAAAATTAGAATCTTAGATTTAAATGCAATGCAATCAGAAAAAATTATATGGTATGATTTTGTTTCAGATTCTTTTGCATATAGTGGTTCAAGTAAACATACATCTGGTTTTACACCAGACCTTGAGGGTAAAATACATTCCTTTTTCTTAACTAATACTAGTAAATTATATTTAATAAATATTGTATCACAATTTGGTAATGATAAAACTCAGTTAAGAGATATAGAAACAAATAATTATGATGGTGGTAATCCTAGACTATTTTTAAAAACTGGATTTATAACATTTTCAAATTCTAATGAAAAATTTTTAGTTCGTAGATTAAACTTTTATTGTTCTACTACAAACACTGTGCAAATTAAAATTAAATTTGATAGAAGTTCACAAGATGTTGGAACTACAGATGCAGATAATACATATGATCTTACTAAAACTATAACTGGTTCTGGTAATAGAAGGTCTGTTAGAATAGGAAGAAGGGCTAGGGGTATAGAAGTTTTATTTGAAACACTTACAGAAGATGCTTTACCATTACAAATAAAGGATATTGAATTTGAAATCAGCTAATATATCAAGAAAACCAACAAATAAAATAACTGGCGAAGCTACTAGAAGAGTAGAATTAATTTTAAATAATCTTCAATTAGAAATAGAAAAACTGAAAGAAAGAATTACAGCATTAGGAGGCTAAATGGATAAATCGTGGACAGAATTAGAGGCAAGGTGTAAGTTGTTTGAAGACTTTGATGGCTATATACCTTTATTAAAAGATGCAGAGTGCGAACTAGCAAATAGGTGTAGTCTGTTTAAACAGCATCATACTATTTTATTTAGAGATAATGAAAAAGTTAATGCTTTTAAACTACCTTCTACTTTTAAAAGTATTATATCTGTGCATATTAATGGAAATGAAATATCTTATATAGAAAAAAATAGATGGACATATACAGAAAGTGCAACTGGTCCTATGACTGTAGATGTAGGAGAACCTAATTATTATACACTCGGAAATGGTTTTATTGTATTTGATAAAGTTCCTAAAAATGGTAGTGCAGATATTTATTATAGAGCTAATCTTCAAAATTCAGACAATATATCAAAAACTGTTTTACTTGCACCACATATTAGTGGAGCTGGAAACGATTTTGTTTATTTAGACACTACTATGGGTGACCAAATAAATGGCTTAACAGTTAAATATTTAGAAGGAAACACAATAAATACTTTAACTAATATAACTGTAGACTCTACTATTGATTTCGATGATTCAGACCCATTAGATTTATCACAAGCTGTATCATATGGAGTTGCAGTTGTTAATGATCAAAAAGATGTTAATTTTCAAAGCTATCAAGGTGGAGGAGATTGGTCAAACCAAAGTATATCTAATGTTTATTTTGTAAGAACTGGAATAATAAAAAACTATAGGTCTAAAGGTCCAGTAATAGATAATGATTACCATTTAGCTTTATGTGATTATGCTATATATATAGCTACAGCATTAACAGACCCAGCTATATCTGACAAGCATAGAATGCTTTGGGAAAAATGTATTAAAGATACTATAGATGATAACTTTGATAAAGAATTACAGTTTACTATGAAGGAGGAAATATAAAATGTTTTTAAAAATACTTGGAGCTAATTTGTTGTCTGGAGGATTATCATCGTTAAATCAAAATAAAAAAGCTAAAAAATTAAGAAGTCAACAAATAGCTGATGCGAAATATCAATCACCAGAAGAACTAAGAATGGTTTCTAGGTTGCGAAATACAGCTTTATATGGGGATAAAAATTTTGGTCAAACAAGAAATATGGCTATACAGCCTATTGCACAAGCTGGGCAGAAAGCTACTGCTGGAGCAACTGGTCTTTCAGTTAGACAAGGATTAGAGAATTCTATTATAGCACAAGAAATGAGAAGTAGAATTGATGAAAACACACAACGTCAGATTTCCGATATGTCAGTTAAATTAGCAGAAATGAATAATCAAATGAAGCAAAGTGCAAGAGATTCTTTAGACCAGTACACAATGGATAGGTCAAATAGAATACGAGGCATTGTATCACAAGCAAACCAAAATTATGCTATGAATAAAATAAATGCATCTGATTTATTAACAAACTTTGCACAATCATTTTTAACTGGATTTCAACAAAGTGAAGCTGGTAAAGAAGTACTTGAGCAAGGCTTTACAGATTTTGGAAATTTTTTAGCTGGTGATTTTGAAATAGGGAGATAGATAGTATGAGTAGAAAAACATTAAAAGAAGCATTAGATATAAAAAGTTGGGATGATCCTAATTTAAAACAATCTATAAAAGATTATTATAACCAAAATATAAAAGGTAAAACAACAGTTAAGTTTTCTGAATATGCAGAACATATGGAAAACATAAAGAAATTACAAAATCAAAAAAGTTCTAGATATGATACTTTATCTAGTATTTTATCACAAACACCTTTGTTTTTAAATGCATCAAAACCACAACAAAATCAAATGCTAGACTCTTTAAAATTGTATATAAAAGAACCTAAAGTATTAAAATCATTTTTACCTAAAGCTCTAGAACCATTTGGTAGAAGTTCTAAATCTAGTTTTTCAAAAAAAGATGAACAAGATTTATTGACTGCTAAAGAAAATTTAAATACATCTATAGAACTAAATGAGTTAGCTGGTATTAAATTATATGCAAAAAAAATAATTGATATTGACCCATCACTAAGTGATTCATTAAAACAACTTATAAAAGATTTTGAAAGTGGCTCAGAAGAAGAAAAAAATAAACATAAAAATGGTGGCTGGTTTTCAAAATTAAAAAGTATGATTAAATCTAACAACCAATTATTAGAAGATAATTTAAAATTAAAAAAAGACTAATGTCCTACGAACCATTTACTATATATAAAGATGAAAATAAAGAAGAGTGGTATGTTTTTGATAAGGATCAAAATTTTAAACTTTTTAATTCTAGAAATGATGCACAAAAACATATAGACTCACTACAAATAAATTTAGAACAATTAAAAAATTCTGATAAAAAAACAAAAACAACTAATGTTCCAGATATAAGAGAGCCTAAAGACTTAGTAACCTTACATAATGAAATGATAGCTAGGGGTACTGAAACTAGAAAACAAATTATAGGCTCTTTAGAAAAAGGAACTAGGAATTTTTTATCATTAGTTTTTGGTAGTGGTTCAAAGGCTTTATCTGAGCCTTTTATAAATAGTCCATACGGATATTCTATGGGAGATTTAGATTTAGAAACAGAAGACCCAAATCATATAGAATATTTAGATGCATATAATTATTTGCAATCTATTAAACCAACTTTAATGTCAGAGGGTAGATTTACAAAAACAAATGTAGATAAAATGTTAAGAGAAAAAGGTTACAAAAATTCTTCATTAAGTCCTATAGGAACTTTATTAACAGAATTGTCACAACCTACACAAAATGAAAATTTAGAAAAAAGCATTATACATACTTATGCTACAGAAGTTGAAAAGTTTATGCTTGAAAACCCACTTACAGTTGATAGCTGGGAAGAAATAGATGATACATACTTAAATATGTTTTTTCAAACTATACCTAATGTAGCTGGTATTATAGGAACATCTATGATTAATCCTTATTTAGGTATGTCTGTAGCTGGAACAATGATGGCTGGAGAATCATATTCATTAGCTGAACCTTATATAGAAAAAGGAGATATTACTCCAAGTGAAGCTGGAGATATGGCTATTCTGGTAGGCTTAACAAGTATGGCTGTAAACTATTTACCATCAACAGTATGGAGTAAAGGAATTTTAAAAAGACAATTTGAAAAATCTTTGTTTGATAAATTAGCTAAAAAGAAAATTTATAAAGAATTAGACCAACAAGCTATGAAAGAAATATTTTTAGAGTCTATTACAGAAGCAGTAGATGAAAATGTGTTGATGTATGGAGAAGGACAATATAGGGATATTTCAGAAGAAGAACGAATTGGTAGAACTAAATTAGCTTTAGGTATGGGTGCAGTTATAAGTACTTCATTAAGTGGAAGTTTAAACTTTGCAAGTAAAAAACAATTATCAAAAATATTTAATAATAGTGAGAATATTGCATTACCCACTTTTATGAATATTACTGAGAGTGGAGACGTTAATTTTAATTTAAAAGAAGAGTATTTTAATAACAAAGAAGATTACGAATATGTCAAAAATATTTTAGATAATCCAGAAACTAAAAAAAGGTTAAACCCTAGCGAGTTAATTAAAAAACATCCAGACGTTCCATTGAATTTATTGATTTTTCACGAGCTAGTAACACAAAATCCAAACCTTGCAGATGTAGAAATTAATTTTGGGGTTGCTCAATTAACAACCTATATGACTGAAAAAGAATTAAGGGATAAAAATGAAGACCCAAATAGTGCTAAATGGTTAAAAGTTTTAGTAAAAAAAGGAGAGTATCTTTATAATGAAAAAGAAAAAACATACAAAGTATATACCGGGGGAGAGAACATACTCAATGACACCTCTGGGGTCATCAATCTCACTGAAGGAGCAAATCAAGATGTCTATGTTGAAGAAGTTTCCGAAATCATCTATAAAAAAATTAAAAAAACAAATCCAGAACTTAGGAAAAAAATAGATAATTGGATAAAATCTACAACTAAAATATTAGATGATCAAAATATAAAAGGACCTAGGGGAATTGAATTGTTTTCTAAATGGTACACATTTAATTATATGGGATATAAAAGCGATGTATACGAATTATCTGATATAATTACAATACCACAAGATATACTTAATGAATTTGATGCACTTATAGGACAACAAACACAAGGTCCTAATTTATCATTTTTATTTAAAGGTGAAAACCCACAAATAATAAAAGATATTACAACACAACAAACAGAAGATACTGAAGTTGCAGAAACTACAGAAGATGTAGACACACCAGAACAATCATTTAGACTAAGTCCTAGTAAATTTAGCGATATTGAGATAAAAATAATTAAAGAAAAAATTGAAAATGGCTTTGTACCATTTAACACAGAACTAGAAAATTATTTTGTAAAATCTTGGATAGGAAATGTTAATGTTACCAATGAACTTGAAAGGTTACACAATTTATATCTTAGGTCTCAAAATAAAAACTTAGTAGAGGATCAAAAAGAATTATTAGAAAGAGTAAATAGTTTACGAACAAGATTAAACCTTTCAGACCCATTAGGATATAATGATGTTGATGTTACTACAATTAGTGATGAGCTAGGATTAACATTAGATGATGCATTAGATAAAGGAATAATTACAGAAGAAGAAAGAACTAACTTAGCAAATTTTGTTAGTGGTAAACCTATACCTAAGAAATTAGAAACTATTAATCCACCAGAAAATATAGATGAAATATTAATTAACTTAAAAGACAAGTATTCTAATAAAGTAGTCGAAGGTCTTAAATCTTGGGAACAATCACCAGAACAATCATTTAGACTAGCTCCTCAAAAACTTGCTAAGATAGAGGATTTTTTAATGGAAGTTGCAATGGAGGGAGAATTTGCAAGGTTTTGGTATGAAAAATCTGGACAAGCATTGCTTGATATTGTTGATGGAGATTATGATAAAGCAAGAAAACTTTTATCTATTATAGCTATTACATCTCCACAAATGGATGTTAAAAGCAACTTTGGACAAATGGTTAAGGCGAATTATAAATATGTTCAAGGTATGGAGCCAGAAGCCGGAAGATTTCCTAAAGCAATGTCTAAAAGAATTAAAGACGTTATGGAAGGTAAAGATTTTGGTGGTATAAAAACTAATTCTTTTCTTGATAATTTACTTGTACAGTTAGAAGAATATCAAAGAGCAGTTGACCCAGTCACAGTTGATTTGTGGATGATGAGAGCATTTGGATTTGATAAAGATGTTCCAACAGATTTAGAATATAAACAAATTAGAGATGCAGTCCAAAAAATAGCAACAAGATTAGGCTGGAAACCACATCAAGTCCAAGCATCTATATGGACATCAGTTCAAGCTAGATGGAATTTAATCTATAATCAAGAAAAAGAAAAATCAATAAAAGCTGGAACATTAAAAAAAGTTGGTAGAAAGTATGTATGGAGATCAAAAAAATCAGAACAAAACTTTAGAAAAAGAATATTTAAACTTTTAAAAACAACATCACTGCCTCAAAAAGCTATAGAAGATAATAACTTTGACTATTCAGATGCATTAAATACATTTAAAGGAGTTATTTCAACTGAAACATTTCCACATCCTACTACTGAAGTTTTCAAAGGATTAAATCCATCTTTTGAACAACAACTAGACTATGATTATGACATTAGAGAATTACTAACTGATGATAATGGTAAAGATAAAATTGCAAAACTAATAGGTTTGCTAGAGGTAGGTAAGTTTAATGCACCGGGTTTTTATGAAGGTAACATTTCTCCATCTCAGCAATTAGAAGTTTTAATGTCAACTACTGAAACATCTATAAACCCAGAGACTAAATCTTTATTAGAGTTGTATGCATCAATTTATGGGATATTAACTAAGCAACAAGCAGTAGGTGTAACAAAAGTTTTTGCACCTAAATCTAAAAAGAAAGCTAATGTTGTTATGGTTGAAACTAAAAATGATATTTTCTTTGAGCAGATATATTCTGAGTTATTTAATAAAGGCTATGATACTGGAGCAATACCTCAGAACTATGGATTTAATATAGTTAACTTTGACCCTAGTGTTGATAATAATATTTTTTACAATGATGTAAAAGAAATTCTTAATAATATCTATGACAATTCAGAAGAAAGTCTTATATTTGAAAGAGGACAATCCGATGGATTGTATATTGATAATAACTGGAAGGAAAACCCTAATGGCGAAAATTATAGAAAAAGGATTAGCGAAAGCAAACAGCAAGATGTTATTGAACAGTTCATTAATAGCACCAGTAATGAAATTTCCAAAATTAACTCAAAATATCAAAAAGAGTGGTCAGAAGAAAGTTTCAGACTAGCACCTCAAGACCCAGATGAGTTATCGTCTGATGCAACATTTCGATTAATACCATCCTTAAGTGAAGTACAAAAAAAACGAGTTGTAATAAGAGAATTTTTGACTACAAGGTTCTTAGATGAAATGAGACCTTTACAAAGAACCCAAGAACAAATAGGTGACATTCCAGAAGAATTAGATGCATATGCAAAATCAGAAGCATATATAGGAAAAGCATCAGAAAAAATAGATAAATTTACAAACAAAACATTTAATCCTCTTGTTGAAAAACTAGATAAAGATAATATTTCTTTAGAAGATATAGGTGATTACCTTTATGCAAAGCACTCCAAAGAAAGAAATGATTTAATAAAAGAAAGAACAAATGGTGAAATATTAGATGGGTCTGGTATGTCAGAGCAAGATGCTGATGCTATTATTGATAAATATAAAAACACTAATATAGAAAAATATGCAAATCAAGTATATCAAATATCAGAAAAAACATTAGATGTGTTGTATGAAGGACAACTTATAACTAAAGAAGATTTAGATTATTATAAGTCTAAAGAAATGTTTAAAAATTATGTTCCTTTAAAAGGTTTACCGGGTGATGATACATATTTTACAACTGGTCAAGGTTTTAGTGTTACTGGAAAAGATTTAAAAAGAGCTGGTGGTAGAAAAAGCAGAGCAACTAATCCTTTTATTCAAGTAATGGTTGATTATGGTACTGCTGTTCAAAGAGCAGAAAAAAACAAGGTAGCAATTACATTTCATAATATGTTAAAAGAAAATCCATCAGAAATGTGGGATATTAAAGGAGTAAAACATATACCTAGGTATGATAAAAATGGAGAGTTGCAATACTTAGACCCAATGGACTTAAAGCCTAAAGAATTTGAAGTTAAAATTAACGGTAAAAGAAAAATTATAACTATAAATGACCCAGAATTATTAAACTCTATGAAAAAAATAGGATCTGGTAGGGCATTTAAATTTTTAACTGCATTCAATAATTTTTTTAGAGCAATAAACACTGTATATAGTCCAAGATTTATTGTAAGAAATTTTCAAAGAGACTTACAAACTGGGCTAGCGAATTTATCAGCAGATCATAAAGGGGTTACATTAAAAACTGTTAAGAACATTCCTTTTGCATTAAAAGGTATATATGATAATTTGAGTGGTAAAGATACAGAGGGAGCTAGGCTTTATCAAGAGTTTAAAGATAATGGTGGTAGAATAGGTTGGTTCAATCAAATGAGTGTAGATGAAAAAATAGACCAATTCAAAAAGGTAATAAAAAATGCACAATCAAAAAATCAATTTGGAATAGCTTTTAGAGCTTTGAAAAAAATTATATTAGACTTAAATGAAGTAGTAGAGTCTGGAATTAGATTAGCAACATATAAAACATTAACTGAATCTGGAATGTCTCAACAAAAAACTGCACTTTATGCTAAAAATTTAACAGTAAATTTTAACCGTAAAGGTCTTTGGGGTCCTTGGTTAAACTCTTTATATGTATTTAGTAATGCAAGCATACAAGGTAATGCAAGAACTGTTAAAATGTATGGAACTAAAAGAGGTAAAAAAATAGCATTAGGCTTTATAGTTTTTGGATTTTTACAGTCTTTGGTAAATAGAATGATAGACGAAGAGGATTGGGAAAATACAACTGACTATAATAAAGATAGTAAGTGGATGTATAATATAGGAAATGGTGAGTATATATATATAATGGCTCCTTGGGGTTTAAACATATTTAAAACTTTAGGTGCTACAACAGAAGAAATGATTAATGGTGATACAACATTTGGAGAATTTTTAAAACGTAATTTACATTCTTTAACTACTACTTTTAATCCATTAGACAGTGGTAGCTTGTTTCAAATGGTAAGTCCTACAATAACTGACCCAATAGTACAAATAACAGAAAACAAAAAATTTCACGGAGGACCTATAATGCCCGAACAGCCAGCATATGGTCCTAAAAAATCTAATAATAAATTATTTTTCACAAAAGACGGTATACCTACAGTAAGAAAACCATCATTAATGTTATCTAAATTTTTAAATAAAGTCAGTGGAGGTACTGATAAAATAAGTGGATATGTAGATATAAGTCCAGAGATATTAGATCAATTAATAGATAGTTATACTGGAGGAATTGGAAGAGAGGTTTCTAATTTTATTGGAACTGGAACAAGTTTGTTTATAGATGGTAAGTTACCTCCTATAAAAAACAGACCAATTGAAAGCATTTATAAAACAACTACTGATCATTGGGTAGCTAATCAATCAGTAAAAAATTTTATAAATGAGTCTGAAAGAACATTATTTAATTCTAAACAACGAAAAAGATTTATGAGGCAAGTTAATTATCTTAAAAAAAATTATGACTATGACAAAGAAAGATTTGAATCTAGAGTAGAATATATAAAGTTTCTGGACAAGAAAGTAGAGAATTTTATTGAGGCACAAATTGAATTAAAACTATCTAAATAATATGAAAACAGATATAAAGAAAATTATAGAAGAAGTACTGATTAAGTTAGAAAAACTAACAAATATAAAAAAAACAAAAGAAGCTGTTGATTTAATATATGAAACTGGTAATGCAGAAACTGGTTATAGAAAGTTAATACAGATGGGAGGTGGACCAGCTATATCTTTTTTTCAATTAGAGCCAGCTACTATCCAAGATATATTTAATAATTATGTAGAGTATAGAAAAGAATTAGTTGAGGCACTTATAGAACTAGGTTTAGACCCTATGGACTTAGACTTCTGTGTTAAAACAAACATAGCTATAGCTATATGTATGTGTAGGTTTCATTATAGAAGAGTTCCTTCTGCTATACCAAAAACTATGGAGCAGAGAGCAACATACTGGAAAGAACATTACAATACTAAATTAGGCAAAGGAACAATAGAACATTATTTAAAAGCAAACAAAGGATAATATGGATCAACAAATAGAGAAGTTTATAGGTCAGTATGGTTGGCTGTTATTATCTGCTTTTATTTTACTACTAGCTAGAAACACTATAGAGACAGCTATAGAGGGTATAAAAGTATTTTTAGGTGGCGATTTAAACACTGACGATGTAATACACTTTGATGGTAGACCAGCTAGAGTAGTCAGAGTTGGTATGTGGAAAACAGTATTGTTTGTTTATGAAATAGGTAAGGCAGATGGAAAACCTTACGTTAAGGGTGGTAATAAAGTTGCAATACAAAATGATAAACTTAAAGACCACATTATAGAAAAGCCTTTGCAAATGTTAGACCTAAAGAAGTGGGACAGTGATGGCTAGCTTAGGATATTTTTTGTTAGGATTTTTATTTGTTTTTATAGGAGGTTTAATATACTTGTCGAAATGGGAATTGTTTGATATAATAGATGATGAAGGAGAAGATTACTTATGAAAGATTTTTTAGATACATTAAGCAACCAGCCAGAGATTGGGATTGTTTCAAGTTTAGGCTCTGGTACTATTTACTGGATTGGTATTCTAAATCCTATCCTTTCATTCCTTACCTTAGTCGTTGGATTAATTATTGGAATAATAACTTTGGCTATTAAAATAAAAGAGTGGAGAAAATTATGATACAAGGTATTATTGTAAAGAAAGTTTTAGAACTTGTTACTAAAGCTATATTTAAAAAATATAATTTAGATAAAATAAAATCATATGTAGAAGATGATAACGAACTAGATATACAAATGAAACAAGCACATAAAACTATAGCAAAACAAGGCAAGTACATAGAAGAATTAGAAAAGGATGTTGCTAACTTAAAAGTAGATTCACATCCTCCTATTAAAAACTTATTAAAAAGAATTAAATATCTCGAAAGGAAAATAAAATGAAAACTAAAGGTGGTGAATTTAAATGTGTTGGAGTTACAAACTTTGCTGGATGTGGTATGGGTCCAGATGGTACATATGTAGGTGCTATGCATAGACACACAGATGGAAGGTTAATGGCTGGTGCAAAACATTCAGATAAAAAACATCCTATTTTAAAACCAGTAAATAAAAAAGCAAGTATAAAAAATATAGCGAGTAAAAATGTCGGATACTAAAAAGAAATTAAAAGATATAGCAAAGCCTAAACTAGATACTTATACTAGAATCACTAAAGGTGAACCCGGATATGGTAGAAAAAAATTTAAGGTATTTGTTAAGGATGGTGCAAATATAAAAAAAGTTATGTTTGGTGATCCTAATATGGAAATTAGAAGAGATGATGATGAGGCTAGAGAAAATTTTAGAGCTAGACATAATTGTGATAATCCCGGACCAAAAACTAAAGCAAGATACCATAGTTGCAAAATGTGGGAAAAAGGCAAGACAGTAACAGAACTTACATAATGAAGATAGATTGGAAATATTTATTATCACTACCTAAATATCAAAGAGAATTTGAACTTAAAAAAATAGCAAAAAAACAAAAGGAAAAAGATGAACTTAAAAAAACAAATAGCTGACTGGGTTATGGCTAAAATAGATGACCCAGAAACAAAAGAAAAAGTTGTTGCTAAATGGAATAAGAATGTAAACATACCTATTCTTAATGAAAAAACTGAAGAAAAAATCTTTGGTGCTATTTATGATTCTGTTAAGGATGTTATAAAAGATGTGCTGATCAAGTAATTTCGGTGAGCGAGGATAGGCTTTTATGGAGAGATTAGGACACTGGGCATACCTAAGTATACCCAGCATCCGTTGTTTTATCTTATTTTATTTCTTTGTCTTTTCGCAAAAACCATTTTCTAAACTCTTTCCAGTTAGTTAATTTAGTTTTCCAATGAGACTTTTTATCTAAAGTCCAATTTTTGTATCTAATATTAACACTAACTAAAACAAGTTTTTTCTTATTAGGAACTTTAACTTCTAAGTTCCAACCAGCAATTCCATACTCTATTAGGTGCATAATTTGATCTGCATCTAATTCTATTTCAGTATTAGAATTTAAGTATTCGTAATCTGGTATTACTTTATTTTTCATTTTGAAATTCTCCAATTCCGTTTTTGTTAACATTAGAATATACACATAAAGTAATATACAAGTCAAGTCTTTTTTTTCACGACGGAAAATTCAGAAATTTTTTTTCTAGTTTTTAAAATTTATTATAATTATATTATAAAAGCGATTAAGTTAACTAAATATAAAGGAGATTCGTTATGAGCAAAAGTCATACACTAGAATCAATAAGAAGTACACTTTCTAATTATAAAATTCCAGACAAGCATATAGAGGTTTTAGAATTTAAAAAAGGTAAAAACCCAGCTAAATATATTAAATGGTCTTATGCTTTAGGAGTTTTTTTAAAGCATTATCCAGAGGCACGTTGGGAGTTTGTACAATATGAACAAGCTGATGGAACTATGTTAGATGTACAAATATATCCAGACAATAGTTGTAGTGTAGAGTGCAATGTATGGGTTGGTGATATTAGAATGCATATGTGGCTACCAGTAACTAAGGGTCAGACTATGAATGCCTCTCTTAATAGTTTTGATATAAATACAGCAAAAATGAGATGTCTTACTAAATGCATATCAGTTTGCTTTGGGTTAGGTGCTGATGTCTATGGTATGGATATGCTACCTACAGAATTTGAGGGTGGTTCAGAGGTTTCTACTAACGAATCTCCAATTCCTAAAAGCACCTCTGTTGAAAATCCACCCTCAACCCCTATTGAAAAGTTTGTACCAGAGCCAGATGCAGACTTTGATATTTGCACACCTCAACCAGTTGGATACAATAAAGGAAAGCCTTACACAGAATATAATAATGATATTGGAAAAATTCGTTACGATATAAAATGGTGGAAGGGTAGAAAAAAACTAACTGATGATCAAAAACTGCACATAAATAATCTTGAAAGCCTAGAAAAGTTAATTATAAAGGCACACGAAGAGGCATTTAAATCGTGAGTTATCCAAGAATATATCCAAGAACACATTATGGTAGATTCTACGAGATTGCAGAGGGAGTTGTTGTACCCTCTGCTACAACTCTATGTAGATATGGAAATCCAATGGCTCACACTACACTTTTATACATAATAAAACAATCTGAAGGCTCAGTAGACACATACTATAATAAAAAAACACAAGCATTAATAGATGGTAACGATGTTCATAATGCTATAGAAGACTACGAAGATGGAGAGGTCGTAGACTTTGAAGGTAAATCTACAGAGGCAACAAAAGGTTTCATAAGTTATGTAACTTGGAGAGAAAAATATAATCCAGAAGTGATTGACCAAGAAGGTTTATTATATAGTACTAAAATGGTTAAGGGAAGGCTTATATACCCATTTGCTGGAAGGTTTGATATGGTTGCAAGGATTGATGGGGAGTTGTGGTTATTGGATGCTAAAACATCTGTTAATTATAAAGACCCAAACTATATGTATCAGCTTTCTATGTATAAAATGTTATGGGAAGAGATGAATGGGGAACAAATAGATAGACTTGGTGTTATTAGATGTAATAAAACCTTTAATGGTTCTAAGCCATCACCAAGAACAGAATTGCTATATGAAGTATATTATAATCCAGATGCTGTCGGGCATTTGGTGTATCAGTTTAATATGTTTTATGAGCAATATGATAAGGAAGGAAAACCTAAAACAAAACCAGAACTGCAAAAAGTTTTTTGCTTAAAAAACCCTTGAAGTGCAGAGTATGCAAAGAGACCCTTACTAAAACGGAACTTAAAAAAAAGGAACGTAATGGTAGGGGTTACCTTTGTGACAAATGTTATATTGAAAAGCAAAGAAAGTATGCAGAGAAAAGAAAAAAAGCAATAAAGGAATGGAGAATGTTTTAATGATATTTAAAATACACAAACAAGATAATTTTACAATGATAAATAATGAGTTAATTAATGATCCCTTAATATCAGCAAAGTCAAAGGCTGTATTAATATATTTATTATCAAAGCCTATGCTTTGGAATGCAAATATAAAAGATATATCTAATCACTTTACTGATGGTCTGGATGCAATTAAGTCTGCTCTAAATGAACTTGAAAAGAACTACTACTTACGAAGAACAAGAGTAAGAACTGACAAAGGTACGTTTAAAACAATCTATGATGCATATGAGAGTAAGTATAGTAACCCTAAAAATATAAACTATAAACTAAGGGAAGAAGTCCAGAGTGGATTATCCACTATGGAAATTCCACTATATAGTAATACTAATAATAATAATATAAAAACTATAAAGCCGATTGATGAAAGGATTAAGGAATTTGCAGATGAGGCTAAGACACACACTCAATATCTACCTTCAATGATAGATGACTTTATAGGATACTGGACAGAGAAAACAAGGTCTGGTAAAAAGTTTTTAGCTGAGACTAAACCTACTTTTGAGATAAAGAAAAGACTAAACACTTGGTACAAAAGGTCTAACCCTACTAAAAATATTTCAGATAGGGAGTATGATTTAAGAAAGAAGGAAGAACTTAGACTAAGAAAAGAAGAAGAACGTAGAGAGAATGAGAGGTTAAGAAGATTAGAACAATACAGAAAACCAGTAGAGCAAGCAACACAACAAGAAATAAAAGATATGTTGAGTACGTGGAAATCATCACAAAAATAATGGAGAACCAGAAATTGAAAGCAAACGAAAAAGATATTTTAGATGCAGTTAATAACACCTTCAATATAAATCTTAAATGGAGTGACTACGAATACAATAGATTTGATGCAGAAAATAAGAACTATATTGTAGAGATCAAAGATAGAAAAAAATACTACGATAAAACTATGATAGAGTTTGACAAGTATAGTTATAATATGAACTATGCTAGACTTGCTAATAAAAGTTTTATATATGTAGTTAGAGTTAACGATGAGATATATATATTTAATTTAACTGACAATGATACTACGTTTGGATGGGAGTGGAAACTTATTGAGGCTACAACTAACTTTGAAAGAAGAGATAAAATAAAAAAACTAGTTGGATACATAAGACTAGAAGATTATAGTAAAAAAATTGATACACATTAAAGACATATATAAACTAATAGAATTGCTGGATGAGGCAAAAGAAGAGATAGGTAGGATATATGGAGACAGAGTTAAAGACTCTATTCCTATCTATAAGAAACTAAAGAAAACGATAAAGGAGATAAGATGCGAATAATAGGTATGAGAAATGTAGAATGGAACAAAGTAAAGGCAATCCTTACCATACAAACTCAAGATGGGTTTGAGATTAAGAACTGCAAACTAGTAGAAGGACAGCACGGATTGTTTGTTGCATCACCTTCTGTTAAAGGAAAGGATGATAGTTATCACGACATTATCTGGTTCCCTAAAGATAGAAGAGATGAACTAAATGATATGGCTAGTAAAATATATGATCCCTCTGGAGAGTATAGCCAGTTCAACAAACCTAAAGAAGAACCTATACCATTCTAATGGAAATAGAAAGTCAAATACTATTAGAAGAGAATCAATCTTTAACTAAGAGAGTTAGTAATCTAGAGAAACAACTTAAGAGTGTTAATAAAAAGTTTGACTTAGCATTAACTACTATTAAGGGAGTAGCACATCTTGTTCCTAATTTGTTTGTTAAGTTCGAGCAAGAACTGGAGAATATCGATGGGAAAGATTAACGATAAAGAAAAAAAAATACACAAACAAGAGCAAGAAAAAAAACGTCAGAAAGCAAAGTCTGGAAGACCATCTACTGGAATCTATGTAGACCCAGTAAATACTCCACACTCTACAATTAGAGCAACATATTCAGAAATACCAAAAGAAAGATGGGAGAAGATATTTGGCTCGAAAAGCAAGTCGAAAGACTCTGATAAAAAAACTCGATAGTATTGTCTCTAAGTATATACGTCTTAGAGATGGAAGATGTGTGCAATGTAATGCAATAGACAACCTCACCAATGGTCACGTTTTTTCTAGAAGACATTATGCGACCAGATGGGACATCACTGATGATGGTAATTGTCATTGTCAGTGTTGGGGTTGTAACTACAAACACTCATACGATAACTACGAATACTATAAGTGGTATCAAGATAAGTTTGGTGAAGATAGATTTGAAGAGTTGCGAGGTGAGTATATACAAACTAAAAAATATTCTAACTATGAACTAGAGGAACTATATGAACAAATCCAAATCAAATACAAAGAACTCGAAAAAATGCTGTAAGTGTGGTGATACTGAAGACCTATGGTATGAACCAATGGTGATGTTAGGCATAGGTAAACCAGATGATTATATTTTGTGTGGACATTGTCTTAACATAGAATACGATGATGAAATCTAAACACATAGATTATAGTAGGCTTAATGATCAGATGGATACTGCAATAAGGGATGCAGAAATCAAAGCATTCTGGGATGGTTTAAGTTACAGCGAATTGAACTCCAATAATAAAATAACTCTTATAATAAACAAGTACCACATATCATACGAATCAGTAACCAGAATCATATATAACAAATGAGTTTAATGTTAGGCACAGCCGGTGAGCATTTTGTTTGTTTTGATTGTTTTATGAAAGGATATACAGCAACAATAGTAAATGGTCAAGTAGCATTTGATGTAGTGTTAAGTGTAGATGGTTATGTTTATAAGATACAAGTAAAGACATCAACCTATTCCAGATGCAAAGGAACAAGTTATTTATATGCATTAAAGTATACTAAAAATATGGAGATAAAAGGTGGATACAGAAGAAGAGATGTAGATATTTTTGCTTTTGTGAGTCCTAAACTAAAGAAAGTAGCATACATTCCGTACGATAAAATTACTACAAACTGGAAGGTCACAATCCAAACATCGGACTATGACCTTCACTCGATTGATACTGCTATTGATTATTTAAGAACTACTTTTTAAACCTTAATTCCACTAAGTAAAAACCTAACATCAGATTTTAAGTCTTTAATTTCAATAAGGTATTCTAAACATCTAACTGCTACACCAGACATTGTTCTACTACCATTCTCAATACCAGAGATAATATCTTGTCTGGTATAACCTAGTGCATCAGCCATTTGTTGTTGACTATATCCTAACTCCTTACGAACTTTTTTAAGAACTACTAATCCCATATGAGATACATAAGAGTCATCCATTTTTTTCTGCAATTGCTCTTCAGTCATACCCTCAGTACCATCATACATTTTTTCTTGTTGTCTATCTAACTCACTCATTCCCATAGGTTCTCCCTTCATTACTTTTTTTAAGTTATTGTTTACATTCTTATCGTTTAATATATCATCTAATATATTCATTATTTTATCTCCTCATTATAGCCATCAAACCATCCATCACCAGATGTATCTGGGTCTTGACAATGGTTCTGTGCTTGTTCTAAAGTAAGACCAGTTAGAATTACTCTGTTAGGTTTATTGTCATCTCTAAAGAATCTGATTATTTTATATGATTTAGGTTCATCATTTAGAACCTCATCATTACAATCATCACATACACATTCTAGTTCATTCACATAATGTGCATCTTCTATGTCTATGTCAATCTTTCTTTCACAATCTATACATTTAGTTATATTCATTTGAATCTCC
>CETE01027352.1_pt1 | contig 23009 bp, 14 predicted proteins | sample 531241 | NCBI WGS metagenome assembly CETE01 (sample SAMEA2622336, study PRJEB7988) | marine metagenome | biome: marine biome (ENVO:00000447); feature: deep chlorophyll maximum layer (ENVO:xxxxxxxx); material: "saline water (ENVO:00002010), including plankton (ENVO:xxxxxxxx)" | depth 30 m
ACCTCCTACAACGCGGACTCCAAGATCCCAACCCCTCACCTCGATCAACTCGCTGCCGAACACCCGGAGCGGGTGGCGGAACTGCAGAACTTACTCAAGCAGAGCTGTGAACAGGGATATTCCGCTCCTCGCCTCGCCAAGTAAATTAAATCAGGGACAAACACCTGGAAAAGATCCGACCTCCTACTCTCTGGCTTTTAGGGGAGCGGATTTTGTGCGTGCACCCAAAAGAGCGGGGCAAAAAGGCAACTTCGCAGAGACTCCCTGATTACTCACTTAAGGGATCGCCATAAGCATCAACGAGAGGCGGCTCACCACTATTTATGATTTTCTCGATAACCGAGCCGAGCTTCTCGTCAGCCGCTTGAGCTTCCTCGCTGAAATCGCCAGTGATCTCCATCTCGATTGGGATCAGTGGATCAATCTTCATGAGGCGACCGTCTCGGTAACGCTTGAAGCGTTTATCGAGGGCAAAGACTGAGCGGTCGAATTTTTCTTTGTCCCAACCCGGACGAGGGTCATACCAGCAAAAAATCGCTTCGCGAGGATTGGGGTGCTCCCTTCCGAACAGCTGTGGGGCAAAGCTTTGCCCATCAGCTTCCCACCAGTCTTCAACCTTGAGGCGAGCAAGGTCCGCCAGCGTGGGAACAAAATCTGAAGCATCCACTAGGTCCTCGCAGACGGCTGGCTCAATCGTAGCAGGCCAACTGGCAATGAGAGGAACGCGAACGCCTGATTGGATCGGATAGGCTTTTCCTCCCTGAATCTCGACACCATTCATCGTCGAAGTGATGCGGCGATCGGTTCCATTATCGCTGTAGAAAATGACGAGTGTATCCTCCCGAAGCCCCTGCTCCTCCAGTTTGTCGACAAGCTGTCCTACAAGTTTGTCCATGTAGGTCATCATGTCAGGGAAAAAGGCGGTGTCCTCTTCGTAACGACGGGACGCGTCTTTCCAGGCCTCGGAGTCCGGCGTGGGATTAAAGGGCCAATGCGGCAGGGCCATGGGATAGTATACAAACATCGGCTCGTCTCCATCTTTGTTGCGCTCCATAAAATCTGCGATCTTACCGACCCAGATGTCTTCTCCATATTCCCCTTCAAAGGTTTCAATAGTGCCATTGTTATCCATCTTTGGATCCGGATAGCGCGATCCCTTGTCCTCCGTATCCCAGGAGTGGAAAAGTGAGTATTCATCAAAACCTGCGTCCGCCACCTTCATCCCGGTGCCACGGCGCCGTTCTGCGTTGGGCCAGTCCGGCGGATCGTAGCTCTGCAGCTGCCACTTCCCGGCAATGAAGGTCTTATATCCTGCCGCCTGCATCCGATGGCCAAACGTCTTTTCCTTCGGATCGAGAATGCCGAAGTAGGTCCAGTTGCGATGATTGTATTTGCCAGTCATGATCTGCACCCGGGTCGGTGTGCAAAGCGGTTGGGAGTAAGCGTGGGTAAACTTCAACCCAGTGGCCGCCAGTTCGTCAATGCGCGGGGTCTCGTAGTCTTCGCCACCGTAGCAGTTGAAAGCTTCCACCCCGACATCATCGGCTAGAATAAGAACGATGTTAGGACGTTTCCCGTTGGTTGGTTCGGTCTTCGCATCAATCCAGTTTTCATTCGCTGCTGCCTCTATCACGCGAAAGGCTCGCAACTCATGGCGCGAGGTTCCAGTTGTCAGAGAGATCTTTGACTTGGGCGTCGCAAAGGCTCTCAGTTCACCGGAGACGGTCACGGCATCGCCGTGCTCATCAATAACCGTGGTCAGAGCCCGGCCATCGATCATCTCGAGCCTAAGCGTATACCATTTGCCCGCTTCGTAGACAGCTGGCTTATTCCCTATTGTGATTCGGTTGTCGCGCCACTGAAGCCACTTCTTCTCCGGCTTTGGAAAGACCTCATCCTTGTAGATATGCTCCAGGGTCAGACCGGTCGGAACAAAGTCATTGTCCCAATTGGCCCAAGCGGAACAGATATGGCCCTTCTTGATGGCTTCCCGATTATCGACCGCAATCCTAACGGACTGCTTGCCTGCATTATCGCGTTCTAAAAATCGGAACTCCAGTTCAACAATGAGATCCCCTAACTCAGTTGGTGGCGTGAAAGTGATGACTGGAGTGTGGCCGTCCTCCTCATTAATGGTTCCTTCAATCCCATCATCCGTTTTGACCCAGTCACCAAATGTGGTTCGCGCTACCCAACTACTATCTTTCAGTAGGGTGTTCTTCCCCTTAGGGTAGGGGCCTTCAGCAAAGCCCTCCTCAAAAATCACCTCTCCTGGAATAGCGAGCTGGCTCCAGGCCGGTTCGAAAAAAAGTGAGTTTGCTGCCAACAGCAGCAGAAAAAATTTTAAGCAACCTCTCATGCGGCTCCATTGATAGTCGTTTGACCTCAAATCGCCAAGCTGACACTTTAGTTCTTTCCTCCTGCCATCGCGCTGTCACAAAGACTGCGGGAGTATGAGTTTTATCTTCCGCGAGCAACCGCCGCCCGCGCGCAAGAGTTTTAATTATTCTGGGTTTTCCCAAACAATATTACTTAGTGGCCTCACAAATTAGTAGCTGAAATTTAACTACTAGCGCAAATCTTCCTCGCGAGGCTAGGCTTCAATCCTGCTTGCCGATTTGACTGCTCAAACATTAAAATCCGACACCTTAGCTGATCATGAATCACTCACTCAAAATTGGTCTTTTGTTGTTACCGTTGTCTGCCGCGGCTGAAATCAACTGGAAAAAACACGTCATTCAAAAACCAATCCTCAGTATGATTAATTCCGCCGTCGCTCACGATTGGGATGGTGATGGTGACATGGATATACTCTCATCCCTTCAGGGAGAGGTCTTTCTTTACCAAGGCCCCGACTGGAAGCGACATTCTATCCATACTTTCGGCGACGGTCAGTCACGAAATAAAATGCGTCCCGCCTGCATCCATAGTTGTCTTATGGATGTTGACGGTGACGGAGATCCTGACTTCATCGGTTCAAATAATACAGTCTTCTGGCTCGAATGCCCCGACGATCCATTCTCAGGCGAGCCGTGGAGATTCCGCCTTGTCGATGATGTCATCCTCGGAACCCACTGCCTCATCACCGGTGATGTGAATCAGGACGGCAAAGTCGACTTGATCGCCAACTCAGGTCGCGACGAGCGCGGCACTATTTTGCCTCATTCGCTCACTTGGATCGAAGTTCCCGAGAATCCAGGCTCCGCTAAAGAATGGATCCGCCACGTCTTTGCCGACCGAGACGCTCCGGGAGGTTCACATTACACCGGTTTCGGGGACGTGAATGGCGATGGTCGCCCCGACATTAGTTGTGCGGCAAAAGGAGGAGAGAAGAACCCGAATGGCGAGTGGTTTGCTTGGTGGGAACAACCTGAGGATCCCACCAAGGTTTGGAAAAAACATCTCCTTGCCGAGAATCAAGTAGGCGCCACTAACATCATGCCCGCTGATCTAAACGGAGATGGCAAGGTCGATTATTTCGCCACTAGAGGTCATGGTAACGGTGTTCTCTGGTTCAAAGGGCCCCATTTCGACTTGATAGAAATCGATCCCGATCTCGGTTACCCCCACTCCCTCGACCTCGCAGATTTAGACAACGATGGAGATATCGATGCCGTAGCCTGCGGCAAAGACGCCGATGGTGTGGCCGCCTGGTATGAAAACGATGGTTCGGGCAACTTCACCAAACATGTCGTCGGCACAAACCAAGGCTCCTATGACACTCGATTTGTTGACATAGATTCCGATGGAGACCTCGATATTCTCATTGCGGGCCATACTAGCAACAATATTGTCTGGTTCGAGAATATCATCGAGTGACAAAGGTCACTTGCTCAGGTAGACCCAAGCGTGTTGGCTCATCTCCCGGGTCTCTCCTCCTTGAGTTTCACGAAACCACAGTGAAACCGGGCGACGATTAAAATTTCGCTCAGCGATCCCTGATAACACCGCAGAGCTATTGCGGATAAGGAATGCTGGCTCCTCTCTAATCCAGCCCTGATTCGAGTATACAAAAATTCCCGTCGCGTCGGTGATGCCACCATCGGTTGTCTCAATTAGCGTGCCGGTTCGCTCCGCCCTCATCCCTAAAATCCATAACTTACCTCCACGGTTGCGAATTTTTGTTCCCTTGCCTCGACAGGTAATCTGTCGGCACCAAGCGCTCTGGTTAGGAGAAAGAAGTTCAAGGTGACCACAAAAGTCATCGAGGAAAATATCCCCGGAACCCTGTCCGAAGACCCGAGCGCCCGCCACCGAACTCACCACGAGAGTTCGGGCGGACTCGCTTTGGATCACTAATTCAAGTTCGCCACCCCTCAGTCCCTTCCAATTTTCGAGGCGCTCGATGACTACTGTCGAGGCATCTGCAAGGCCATCGGGATGCTGGCCGTCCACGAGTTGCCAGACTGCTCCACTTTCTGTATGACAACTACCCTCCAGACCAATAATGCGTCGCACAGGCCCTCGAATCTTTAGCTCCCCTTCAAAACGAAACCTCGAACCGCCGGGCAAATAAATTGTCTCAGCACCGGAGTCAATTGCTCGCTGAAGGGCGCCAGTAGAATCTGACTCGCCGGTCGGATCCGCTCCAAACTTTAGGATATTGATCCAACTCGAAACCGGATCCCCCCAATGAACCGCAGGCGTCTCTTTCACCGGCAGATGCTCCACGAAGCCTGCTGCTGCGAAAGTTGGGTCATCAAGATGGCGAAACTGGCTCACCACATTTCGATGCGAGGTGTCTTCGATAAGATGCGCTGACCCGATCCTGTCATCTTGGGCCCGATTACGGTCAGAATGGTCAATTGCCTTTTGATATCCAGCTACCTCCACGTTGCGAAAATACATCTGACGCTGGTTCGCGATTCCCGGAAGCGAGTTATCAGGTTCCAACCCAATAATCTGAGAGTCCATTAGAGTCATGGCCCCCCATGAGTCCTTTTCGTTATAAACCGCAGGGACCCAGTTATGACTCACCAATCCCCGCAGAAATACCATTTGGTGATAGTTCCACCAACCCAGGCGCCTTTGATCGCGAAGTATCACGTTTTCGAATGTGATCGAATTCAACGGCCACTTGGTGGAAATACCATACTCAAAACCCTTCACCGCGATATTCTCGACCAGCAGAGAGCCTATCTCATCGGTATAGCCTAAATCTAACCCAGTGATGCCTGAGTCCTCTTCCGCCTCGATTACTACATTCCTAATACATCCTTGATTGCTGGCATTGAACTGCAAACCAACAGCGGCCGGGTTCTCTGCACCTACCAAGATTTTCAAATCACGAACGGCGTTGCGAAGGTGGTTGGCGGGCATCGCTCCGGTCCAGATCACAGGCCGGGGGTCACTGCCGGAAAAGGCTGTCGAACCGTCTGGCACGCAGATCGTGGAATGAAGAATTCCCGCCCCTTGAAGAATCGTCCGTTTCTGGGATTCGCTCTCACTTTCCCCTACTGGCCATCTTAGCGTATCACTGACCTGATAATCACCCGAAGGAAGATAAATGATCCGATTTCCGTTAGGATGAGCGTCTAACGCAGACTGAATAGCCTCGGTATCATCCACCCCATCGTCTGGAAATGCCCCGAAGTTCCTCACGTCGACTACTCCTCCGTCTTCTGGAAAAACCACGGGGATCGACAGATCCTGCCCCTCGACAAGGAGCGGACAAACCATCGCCAACCCGGCGATAATCTGGTTTAGCTGGTTCACTGTCCCTATCTTCCTACTAAGCGCAGTTTTAGGCAACCTTGATGAACCCCTGATACACGCTTGGGGATGGCTTGAAGGGGCCAGCCTTCTGTGCCTCGCTGACACGGCCAATTCGTGATACCTTGTCTCCATTGAATTGGAAACCTACAGCTACGGTTCTTGCCTCCTTTTTCCTGACAACTGCTAATGCAGCTGAGTTGCCAGTATCAGTCGAACGGCTCCGAACTGTCGATGAGGTCCGCCTGCTGACCTACGCCGAAGCACGCATGGCTCCGCCGGTGCTGCTTCGTGTGACCGTTGTTTCTCATCTCGATGGTGGTTTCGATGGTCAGGGTGTCACGGGGGGACTCTTCTTTGAGACCCTGAACAATGAGTTGCCGCCGCTTGGTGAATTTGTCGAAGTCTACGGTAACGTCACCGGGGGATTTTATGGACCCTATATCGTTGTCGATGAGATCCATCAGCGGGGCCAGCGTAATCTTCCACGACCACTGATCTTTCGTCCTGATTTTGTTCAGACTGGCATTGGGGATAATCGCCTGATTTCTATCGAGGGCTTGATGGTCGATGTAGAGTTCGATGAATCTAATAAACGCGGAAAAGGTTTGATCGTGAACGGGCAAACGGATCTCACCATCCGCTTCAGAAATGAAGAAAGCGATTTCAACGCTACCGAGATACAACGAATGATAGGGGCGTGGGTGCGCGTTCAAGGCAGCGGTGCGCCCCTTTTTAATGACGCTCGACAACGAATCGGTTCTGATATCGTTTGTTCTAGCCAGAGTTTTATTGAGGTGGTCAACGAGGGCCTCACCACCCAGTATGTCCCACTTGGCGATATTGGACGCTGGGATTCAAGGCGTGCAACCCCCGGCCTTGTCCGCACTATCGGTAAGGTCACACTTGTCGAGGGACTAAACCAAATCGTCATTCAATCCGGGGACAAAGGGGCAAGGGTAAAGACAATGCGCCCACATGAGACCAAAGTTGGAGACACACTTGAGTTTAAAGGCCTACCTGACAATGACGGATACTTTGTTGGTTTACGTTATGCCAGTAACTCGCTATCAACCGCAGAAGTCTCTGTTAATGAACCACTGAAAATCGAAGATTCTCTCTCACGTGAAAACGCTTTTCAGCTGGTGTCTCTGTCCGGAAAATTGATTGGTCGAGAGGGCCGCATTCTAAACTTGGAATCCGGTAACAATCTCATCCCAGTCACTCTTCCAGAAAAATTCCCTGGCGAAAGTCTACCCGCTGAGGGCAGCACCATCAACATTACCGGAGTGAAGATTGTTGACGCCGATGAACGCGGTGAACTCAGGTCCGTCACTATCATGATGAGAAGCCTTGAAGATCTTGCGATACTCGCCACTCCTTCGTGGTGGACACCAAAACGTTACTGGACGGTGATGCTATTTTTGGCAGGAATCACCCTTCTTGTATTGGTTTGGACCTTCGCTCTCAACCGGCAGGTTTCCTCGCAGACTACTCTTATCGAAAGCCAAATTCAGTCTAATGCTGCCCTTGAAGAACGAAATCGTATCGCCCGGGAGTTACATGATACCCTTTCGCAGGGTTTCTCCGGAGTCGGATACCAACTCGCTTCAATTGACAATCACCTTGAGACTGATCCCGACAAAGCACGGTCAAAACTCGCCGCAGCAAGAGGAATGGTGGAACACAGTCTCGCTGAAGCCCGCGACTCTCTAACTGGGCTCCGTATACCATTAGCAGCAGAGTCACTCAAGTTTCCCGATTCTATGCTCGAAATAATGTCAGAACGCTGTCAGGAAGCATCGATCGAGCTTGAGATCATTCCAATCGCAGAATCGACCCTCTTTCAACTGGATACTGAAACCGCATATGCCTGCCATCGTATTCTTCTTGAGGCATTGGCTAACGCCATTCGACACAGCGATGCCTCTAAGTTCACCGTAACCTTTCGAGAGTCTGGAAAAACATGGGAATTCACTGTGCGCGATGACGGTGATGGTTTTGATGCACAAACTCCTATTGGTATTGGACACTATGGATTGCAGGGGATGAAAGAACGAGCGCGACAAATTGGTGCCAAGCTCAATATCGAATCCTCGAAAGACGGTACATCCGTTGCTTTAATTTTACCCAAGGTATGAGTAATTCCAGCAAACCTCTCTCCATCCTCCTCGCTGACGATCACTTAATTGTTCGTCGTGGTCTCGTCAGTTTAATTGATGATGAGCCTGATCTGAAGGTCGTTGCCGAAGCTGCCAATGGAGAAGAAGCCATCAATCTCACTGGAAAATACAAGCCGGACGTTCTCGTTCTTGATCTCCGCCTCGGCGATATCAGCGGCATTGAGGTCGCTTCTGCTCTCAAGGGTCACAAGATCCTCATGCTCTCCAGCTACATGAAAGAGGAAGATGTTCGACGGGCTTTTGAGGCTGGTGTTCTCGGCTACTTGTCCAAAGATAAAAACAGCGATGAACTCCTCAAAGCTATTCGCGAAGTCGCTGCTGGTAATGATTACCTTCCTCCGGAAATTTCATTGCTCCTCGCAAAAAGTGAATGGAGTGCCCATCTCACTCCACGTGAACTGGAAATACTCCAGAAAATTGCTGAAGGCCGCGCCAATAAAGAAATTGGAGAGCTGCTTGAACTATCAGAAAATACCGTTAAAAACCACGTGAAGTCCATCCTTTCCAAGCTCAACGCGAAGGACAGAACGCATGCCGTGACTGAAGCATTAAAACGCGGTTTGTTTCAACTCGGACACTCCTAACAGAACTCTCTGTATTCTGGCTGCGATTTGCCATCTCAACATCTAACTACTGTATGACTTCGTTTTCTCGCCGACGCTTTATCCAAACTACCTCAGCAGCAGCTTTTTCATCCACTGCCCTAGCCCGGGAAGCGCCCGCCTCTAATGCAAAATTGCCGGTTTGCGTCTTCAACAAACCGCTTCAGCATCTCAACTACGAAGAGCAGGCCCACCTTGTCGCTAAAATGGGCTTCGTTGGTATTGAGGGAACGGTACGCGCTAACGGCCACGTCACCCCTGAGAAGGTGAAAACAGACCTCCCTGACCAAATTGAAGCACTGAGGAAAAACGGTGTCGATATGACCTTGATGACGACAGACGTCAACCATGCAGGCAGTGAAGTTCACCGCAGGGTTCTTGAAACGGCCGCTAGTCTCGGAGTAACTCAGTTTAGGATGGGTTCTATTAAATTTACCTACAACCGACCCATTCAAGACCAGCTCGATGAAATCAAGGTGACCTTTGAGAAACTCGTCAGTTTCTGCCAACCGCTAGGAATTAAGCCGCTTTATCAGAACCACGCTGGAGCCGGACGTTTCGGCGCCGCGCTCTGGGATATTTACGAAGTTATCAAAGGCTACGATCCAATTGACGTCGGAATAGCATTCGATATTCGCCACGCTGTCGTCGAGGGAGGCCAATCATGGCCGACTGAGTTTCATCTCCTTCGCCCCTGGTTCGGTTTTGTCTACTGCAAGGACTTTGAATGGGAAGATGGCAGTAAGAAGCCCAGTAACGTTCCACTAACCACTGGTCAGGTCGACTACCCTGCATTCTTTAAAACGCTGAAAAAAAGTGACTATACCGGGCCTATCTCCTTGCACATGGAATATATCAACCACAAGGATCCCCAGTTGCTGGACAAATCTATCGCGGCAATTAAAGCCGACAAAAAAGCCCTCGACACTTTGATTGGGGGTTGATCGCACTTTGCCAATTAAACGAAGAGAATGCCTGAGTGGCTTTTACCCGCAACGCAGAGACCCGCTTGATCATGGCATAAAGATGCTGCCTTCGACTGGCTCTAATTTGAATAATTAGTGGCTGAGCTCCGCAAAAATGAGGCGGCCCGCGCTAGTCTGAACCGCTCCAGCGACCACCACAGATTGAGTTGTGCCGATATGCCGCTGGCCCTGATTGACTACAATCATAGTACCATCCGGCAGATATCCCACAGCCTGATGATCGTCCTTGCCCTCTTTGACTAATTCCAACTCCAGTTCATCTCCCGGAGATACCACCGGGCGAAGGGCCATCGCCAATTCATTCAGATTAAGCACCACGATCCCCTTAAGGCGGGCGACTTTGCCTAGGTTCGAGTCATTGGTAAGAATTCTGGCTCCTAAAATATCAGCCAGTTCAACCATTTTTCCGTCAGCGGAGAGCCCCGGCCGAAGTTCCTCATCGTTGATCCCGACCTCCATACCTTCGACAGATTTCATCTGGTTAAGGCTGTCCAGCCCGCGCTTCCCTCTGGCGCGCTTGAGTTCGTCGGTTGAATCTGCCAGTTTTTGTAGCTCCTCAAGCACAAAGCGAGGTACTATAAGTGAGCCACCCATGAAGCCAGCCGACGAAATTCCGGTTACACGACCATCGATGATCACGTTGGTATCGAGCAAGGTCGGAATATCCTGAAGAGAATCCTGACGAAAACGAACATAGGGAATCAATAGAGAGAATTCCTCGCGCTTGCTGCGCAACGCTAACATAACCCCAAGAAAACCAAATCCCAAGAAAGTGGCCAAATTAAAGATATTGGCGGCCAGAGGAAACTGTTCGACCCAGCCTGATTCGAAGAATTCTATGCTGGTCACTAGCCAGGCACAGAGCAATCCAATGAGCAGGCCGAAGGTGCCGTGAGAAAACGAGCGGATTGTAACGTGGCGCAACATCACGTCGAGCACGATCATAAAAGAGGCAAAACCAAGCCCAAAAACAGCGCCAAACCATCCTGAATACCAATGATTCTCTGGGCTTTCACCTAAAGCGACAGAAATACCAATGAAGCTCGCAAGGAGCAGGAAAAACATCCTGACGACATTAAGTACGGAGCCAGTATTCATTTATAAGAAGCGGGATCAAAAGATTAATATACTACGGCCTCCCTTATATGTGAAACGAGATCTGCATCAGGCCTTTACTCTTCCTTACCAAAGGCCGCCACCCACTTCCCCCGGCGTTGGAACTTTGATAGTGGCAAGCCTGAGGATGCAGCGCTATCAGTAACTAAACGAGTCTGAGATGTCAGAAATCCTGAAACAATAATCTCCCCGCCTTCCAGTAAGTTCCGAGGGAAAAGTGGAAACAGTTGAATCAATAAATCACTGAAGAGGTTGGCGGTTACCACCTCAAACCGTCCAAATTCGCAACGATCCATCAAGGCAATCGCGTCTCCCTCGACGAACTTGATTCGGCCAGCCACTCCATGCCGCTCTGCATTGCGGCGCGCATATTTGATCGCGAGCGGATCATTCTCAACAGCGATCGCCTCTTTTGCTCCCAAAAGAACAGCTGCTACGGCCAATATCGCGCTGCCACAACCGAGATCGAGAAGTCGCCATTCAACATCCTTACGCTCTTTGGCTACATCAGCTAGAAAGCGAAGGCATCCAGACGTGGTAGGATGGCCACCGGTCCCAAAAGCCAACTGAGGCGGGAAGCTCAATACCAAACGATCTGGGAACTCGCTCTTAACACTCTCCCAGACAGCTTCATCCTCCGCCTCAGTTATAACCATTACGTCACGTATTTTGATCTGGGTTTGCACCCCAACATCCGAAGTCGGTTGCCAGTCATCTGGCCTTACTTGAGTAACCCCTCCACCAAATAACACCCGCAGCTCGTCAGCAATCTCACGGCTCGTCGAATAACTGGAGATCTGCCAGTTCTTTCGGTTCACCTGCTTTTCCACCGTATAAACCACCTCGGCCATAATGAGGCGGGCCTCCCACTCCTCGAGACGCTCTTCTCCGACAAACTTTGACCATCGAAATAAAGTTTCCACCCCCACTGATCCTGCTTTCAAGGCAGAGAATCAAGATGGATCGTCAAAGATAAAAAGGGCCTGCGATGATACACAGGCCCTTTGTGGGTAAATTAGTGGAGCGGGTGAGGCGATTCGAACGCCCGACATCAACCTTGGCAAGGTTGCGCTCTACCCCTGAGCTACACCCGCATACCGCTGACAATGACCAGCGGGCCGGTAACTTGGATAAGAACGTCACTTTTTCAACAAAAATTTTATAATTTACGCTGGAAGCCCTGCACTGGGGGGCGTATCCATGGCGCCAAGTGGTATATAGCAGGAAAAACGATGAAGACCTTCGGAAACAAACTCGACGAAATCATCGCTGACAAGCGAATAGAAGTAGACGCCCTGCTCCCCCGCCTCGATGAACTGAAGGAAAAAGCACGGGAGCGTGAAAATTTTCGCTCTCTCTTCACCGCACTAGGTGGTGGTCTGCGCGATCAAGACCTTGGCGAAGGTTATGGCACTAATGAACTCGCCGTGATTGCTGAAGTTAAGAAAGCCTCGCCTTCCGCCGGAATTATTGCTCAAGACTTCGACCATCTTGCCATCGCCAAGGACTATGAAAAAGCCGGCGCAAGTGCGCTGTCAATTTTAACCGATGAGAAGTATTTCAAAGGTCATCTCTCCTACCTCTCTGAAATTCGCAATGAAGTTGACCTGCCACTTTTGCGCAAAGACTTCATTATTCATGAATCACAGATTTACGAAGCTGTGACAGCAGGAGCCGATGCCATTCTCCTGATTGTCGCGGCTTTGGAACAAGAAGAGTTGGTTCGCCTGCTTGATGTTGCGGATCACTGCCAGTTAGACGTGCTAACAGAAGTACACAATCTCGAAGAGATGGAGCGCGCGCTCGAAACGAACGCAAACATTATTGGAGTAAACAATCGCAACCTTCGAACCTTTGAAGTCGATCTCACCACAACAGAAAAGCTTAGCGAGGAAGTCACCGGTGATTGTATCCTTGTTAGTGAAAGTGGTATTTATAACGGTGAGGATACGGCGAAGATTCGTCTGTGGGGGGCTGATGCTATTCTTGTGGGCGAAGCCCTCATGAAATCCGAAGACAAGACCGCAATGATCTCGGAATTGAAGGGCAGTTAGAGTTGGCATGAGCCTTTAAGCCCTATAACCTTTGAGAAATTTATGAAGATCTCAATCGTCACCCCATTCTATAACGAAGAGGAAGGTCTTGAAGAATACTTCGAAGCCGTAGAATCTGTTCTTACTGAATATGACTACGAGATCGTTTGCGTGGATGACGGGAGCACCGACAACACCCTCGTCGGTCTCATTAAACGACAGCAGGAATCATCACAAATTCGTGTCGTTGAACTCTCTAGAAACTTCGGCAAAGAAGCCGCTTTAACGGCGGGCCTAGCGGAATGTCACGGTGATGGCGTTGTCATTATCGACGCGGACCTACAAGATCCCCCGTCGCTGATTCCTTCCATGATTGAGAAATGGAAAGGCGGAGCTGACGTCGTCCTGGCTCAGCGCAGGTCGCGCGATGCTGATTCATTCATGAAGCGCCTCTCAGCAGAGTGGTTCTACAAGATCTATAACAAGTTTGCTGACCAACCGATCCCAGAGAACGTAGGAGACTTCAGATTGATGGATCGAAAGGTAGTTGACGTCGTGAATTCTCTTGGAGAATCCAACCGCTTCATGAAGGGCATCCTGAGTTGGCCAGGTTTTACCTCCGAATTTATCGAATTTGAACGTCCTAATCGAATCGCAGGGGAAACAAAGTGGAACTATCGAAAGTTGTTTGAGCTTTCAGCTGATGGCATTTTCGCGTTTAGCACCGTTCCGCTTCGGCTCGCCATGATAATTGGCCTGATTTCCTCGGCGACCGCGTTGGTATACGCGGTCTACACTATCATTAAAACAATTATATCTGGGGTTGATGTGCCTGGCTACGCTTCACTCCTCGTTGTATCATTGACCCTATCCGGAATCATCCTTATCTGCCTCGGCTTCATCGGTGAATACCTCGGTCGAATTTACAACGAGGTTAAAGGACGGCCTATCTACGTAGTTAAAAAACTACACAAACCGAGAGATGATGCCTAAATCCTCCAACATCTCGTTAAAACTACCCTAATTTTTAATGAAGGTGGGATAAGGTCGAAAGCAAAAGCTCCTGAGAACCTCAGTAGGCACTCGCCATCGCCCCATCAATCAGAATATTCTGACCAGTGAGGTAGGTGTTCGCCTTAGAGCAGAGAAAAGTCACGATGCGTCCAAAATCACCTGGCGAGCCATAACAGCCTAAAGGGATGGCGGCTTGAGAACGATCGCGTTGCTCTTCCAGGCTGATTCCTGCTTGATCCGACCACAATTGGTCGAGATGGGCCACGCGATCGGTATCGATTCTTCCGGGTCCGACCGTATTGACGAGAATGTTCTCAGAACCCAATTCTCTCGCCAGCGACTTGCCGAGACCGACCAAGCCTGATCGAAATACATTTGAAAGAATCAATCCATCGATGGCTTCCTTGGTTGATACGGAAGTATTATTCACGATACGGCCTCCCCCAACTTCTCTCATCGGCTCCAATGACGCCCTAATTGCCCGAACATAACTTAAGGTACTTAATTCGAACGCCGACTGCCACGCTGCATCATCAAAGTGATCAAAACCACCCGCCGGTGGTCCTCCTGTGTTGTTAAAAAGTGCCCAGAGGCCACCGTAGCGCGAAACCGTCTCCTCAACCGCCTCCTCGACGTCCTGAATTGATGTCATATCACCAACAATAAAATTAGGACGATTGCCCGTTTCCTGAGCAATCGCGTCGGACGTTTGTTTCAGTTTCTGTTCTGAGCGAGCGAACAACATCACTTTGGCCCCTTCCCTCGCTAATTCCATTGCAACTCCGCGTCCGATTCCTGCACTCGAAGCCATGACGAGAGCACCCTTTCCAGAAAGTCCTAAATCCATAAGACACCCTATGAGTCATTCCTTTTTGCTCAAGAAATTTGAAAGCATCGGTGAAAAGTGTTGTCAGCAAACCCACTTTAAGAACCAGCAACCCGTCCTAACCACTGACAGCCTTCGCCCCATAGCAGTAGAGGAGGCTAGACGAGCTTCTACAAATCAACCTGCTGCTGTGACTACCTCAATACCGCACTCTTTTATCGCTCCCACAGAAATTATGCATCAATGCAGTTAAAACGCGATTGTGTTAAGTTAAGCTTAAGTATCAAGGTCTTCAATCATTCGGCCGAGCTCGTCAGCACGCTTCTGCCATTGCTCTTGGCGATCGCGCATTTCTCGGACAACGGCTTCGGGGGCCCGAGAGGTAAAGTTCTCATTGGAGAGCTTCGCATTTACCTTTTTAAGCTCGTCCTCCGCTTTTGAAAGTTCTTTGCCGAGACGCTCTTTCTCGGCAGAGACGTCAATTAAGCCTTCGAGCGGCAGGTATATTTTTCCAATCGCAGTGAGCGCTGTGGGCACACCCTTCTCAGCCTTAAAACCAGGCTCCACGACGATTTCGCCGGCTCCGGCCAACTGTTGGAAGACGTCCGCCTCTTCGAGACTTCCACCTTCTGGGTCGATAATAAACTTAACACTTTTGTTCGCCGAAAGGCCATATTCAGCTTTAAGATTTCGAGCGCGGCCCACCGATTCATATATTGCTTTGACTCTTGCTTGGGCGGCAGCAATTTCCCCATCCTCAAGGGTGGCAAGCGTTGATTCTTTTGCCAACGTGGTCTGCATTAGAAATTCGGCCCCTCCTTCACCAGCACAACCAAGCTTCTCCCAAAGTTCTTCTGAGATATGAGGCATAAAAGGATGTAACATTAGGAGAAACCGCTTCAAGACCAAGTCCATCGTCGCCACTGCCGAAGCCTTCAAACCCGGATCGGCACCCTCGGCGAATGCGCCCTTTGATGACTCTAAATACCAGTCACAATATTGACTCCAGAAAAAATCATAAAGAAGCTGAGCTAATTCATTAAATCGGTAATCTGAATAAGCGCCCAACATATCCCGCTCGAGTTGGTCTAACTTGGCAAGGATATCGATCGAGTAAATTGACAGTGTCTTCGGATCAAACTCGCCGCTACCTTCCTGCATCTGGCGATAGCGAGCAGCATTCCAAAGCTTGTTAGCAAAATTGCGTCCTTCCACGATCTGGTCTTCATCAAACTTCACGTCAGTTCCTGTGGGTGCAATTCGCATAAGACCAAAGCGCAGAGCGTCCGCTCCATATTCCGCCATGAGATCGAGCGGGTCCGGCGAATTGCCCAGTTGCTTGGACATCTTGCGTCCACGCTTGTCACGAATAATCGAAGTGAAGAAGACATTTTTGAACGGGACCTTCCTTTCCCATCGATAACCAGCCATAATCATTCGGGCTACCCAAAAGAAAAGAATGTCGGGGCCTGTTACCAAATCGGTGGTCGGGTAAAACTTCTTTAACGTCGGACTCGTTTCTTCGTCGCAATTGCGCATCGTTGCGAAAGGCCAGAGCCAACTGGAGAACCAGGTATCGAGAACGTCACCGTCACGGACCCAGTTTTCTTCATCCGCAGGAGACTCAATCCCGACATGAAGATCACTGCCAGCGCTCTCCGCGTCGAGACTTTCCCGCGCCTGCAGGTCTTCAGCTTTTTCTTTGCGATACCAAACGGGGATCTGGTGACCCCACCAGAGTTGGCGACTGATGCACCAGTCCTGAATACCTTCCATCCAGTGGGCGTATGTCTTTTTCCAACGCTCAGGTCGGAAACGAATTTCATCGCTTGCCACCGCGGCAGCCGCTTCCTGGACGCATGGGTATTTGAGGAACCATTGCATGGAAATGCGGGGCTCAATCGGTACGTCGGCACGCTCAGAGAAGCCAACGTTATTCTCGTAGTCTTCTACCTTCACAAGTTGCCCCATCTCTTCGAGCTTTTCCGCTGTTTTCTCACGAGCTTCAAAGCGATCCATTCCTTTAAATTCAGGACCGGCCAACTCGTTGAGCGTTGCATCAGAGTTGAAGACATCAATGATCTCAAGATTGTTCTTTATTCCGATCTCAAAGTCGGCTTTGTCGTGAGCTGGAGTCACCTTTAGCACGCCTGTTCCAAATTCAGGATCAATATGCTCGTCTGCAACCACTGGAATTTCGGCTTCAGGAAACGGCCTTAAAACTTTTTTACCGACAAGGTCACCATAACGCTCATCTTTAGGATTTACCGCCACGCCGGAGTCACCCATGAGTGTTTCCGGTCGGGTCGTTGCGATTTCAACCCAGCGATCTTTCTCACCCACCACTTTGTAGCGCATATAGTAAAGCTTCGACTTTTGAGGCTTCATAATGACTTCCTCGTCACTGAGAGCGGTGAGTGATTTTGGACACCAATTCACCATGCGCTTGCCGCGATAGATCAGGCCCTCCTCGAATAGATCCACGAATACCTTTGAGATCCACTGGCTGTAATTTTCATCCATGGTGAAGCGCTCTCGCTCCCAATCACAGGAACATCCGAGCCGCTTCAACTGCTGGATAATGATACCGCCATGCTCCTCTTTCCATTCCCAAACCTTCTCGAGAAACGCATCGCGACCAAGATCGCGACGAGTTTTGCCCTCATCTTTGCGAAGTTTCTGCTCAACTTTGGACTGGGTTGCAATGCCAGCGTGGTCGGTTCCGGGCAACCAAAGGACATCCTTACCCTCCATGCGGGCTCGACGGGCCAAAATGTCCTGAATCGTCGTGTTTAAAACATGGCCAAGGTGCAGAATCCCGGTCACATTTGGAGGGGGGATGACGATAGAGTACGCTTCATTCGAGCTATTTTCATTGCCTCGGAAGCAGCCGGACTCGACCCAGCGGTCGAACCACTGGGTTTCCACGTCGCCTGGTTGGTAACCTTTTGATATTTCTGTAGTCATAAGGACTCGCTGTTGATGGGGCGAAACTATTCTTGATTGCGCCGATTTGTAAAACTTAAATCCCCATTTCGCTCATTGCTTTCAGAGTTTGAATCGCTTAGGTTTCCCGTTCCATTTGAAGGGCATAACGCTCTCAAGCCTCCAAGTATACACCTATGCGACCTTTCGCACGACAGTCCCATCCCGTGAGGATGCCGCGCGTTATCTCTGCTTCCGCCGTGAGTTTTCTCACAGGCGCATTGCTGTTAGCCAACTTTGTGGGGTCATCTGAGGCCAAAGAATGGGAGATTTATCGCCTTGGTGGTCGTGATTACGTTTCCGATGAGAACGTCGCAAAGTTCTACCGGTTTCATTTAACGAAAGAGGAAAAAGAGCGCCGCTTTACCCATCCCGCCCTCGTGATGACTTGGACAATCGGTTCTCAAGCGATCTACGTTAACGACACTAAGTTCAACCTCAGCTTTCCTGTAATCGACAGCGGCGGTAGAGCCCTACTCTCGACAGTCGACCTCGCTAAGTTGGTCGACCCCGTGCTGCGGCCGAGCCAAATTAAGAAATTTATCACCTTCAACACTATCGTGATAGACGCAGGACACGGGGGTCATGATTCAGGGGCCAAAGGTATCCAAGGATACGAAAAAGACTATGCTCTCGACACCGCTAATCGCCTGAAGAAAGCGCTAGAAGCTAAGGGGTTCAAGACTGTCATGACCCGAAGCAATGACACGTTCCTGACTTTGGGACAGCGCGTTGATATCGCCAATCGAACACGCAATGCCATTTTTGTGAGCCTGCATTACAACGCTTCTGGCTCCAGAACAGGTCAAGGAATTGAGACCTATGCGCTCGCACCACGAGGAACCCGTTCCACCAATGGCGGCAACCCTTGGAATTCCCTTTTAAGTGGGAATGAGCGCGACGCGGAGAATATAGCCCTCGCCACAGCGGTTCACGCTCATATTATCGATGAGTTGCGCCCGATCGATCGCGGTATCAAGCGGGCTCGTTTTAACGTGCTTCGTGGAATTAATAAACCTGCCATTTTGTTCGAAGGTGGATTCATCACCAACCCGACTGAAAGTAAGTTAGTCCACGATCCTGCTCATCGTCAGAAGATCGCTGACTCTATTTGTAACGCTGTGGTCAATTTTAAAAGCGCAGTAAGCAGAAGACGTTAGGCTCCTCGTCTCAGTGGGGTAATCAAACCCACGCTCCGACGCCACGGCTCTGCAGGAACTGGTCTGAAACGCAGTAAGATTGTCCCGCTTCCAATGTCACCCGCTGACCATTGGCCCGACGAACCTCAATGTGTAGCGGTCGGTCACCTGGAAATTTTCTCGCTTCTGATCGGATCGTTTCCACCACTGCGACAGCATCACGGGTTGAGTCAAGATGAAGCACAACAGGCACAGCAAAGGGTGGCTGGCTATTATTATCGATGACTCCGTTTGTTCCATTCTCACCGATGTTTTGGCCTTTACTCCCTTGCTCCCCCATTATGGCTTGCTGGCGAGCCATCGGATCCACGGAAACGGAAGCGACGTTACTATCGGGGTGAATTTCCTTAATTTGATCGGCCGTCAGTCGATTTTCTTCGCTTAGATTATCCTGCTCCACTTTAGCTTTAAGCTCAATTACCTTACCTTTCTCGAGGTGTCGATTGCACGTTTGATAGGTTTCATTCCAAACCATAACCTCAGTATGACCTGAAAAATCTTCGAGGCGCAGGATCGCAAACGGTTTCCCTTCGCGCCTTGTATATTTAACTGTGGCCTCAGCAACTAAACCCGCAAAACGCTGCCCCTTCTTGCCTGGTTTCATCTGGGGAAGTTCCTTGATTTTAGAATATTTTCCTTTTTCTATGACGCTGCGATACTCATCAAGTGGATGGCCGGTCACATAAAAACCGAGTAAATCCTTCTCGTGAGTTAGATACTCTCGCTGATTCCACTCAACTTTGTCTTCTTCTATGATATCTGGAGCAGGCGCTGCCGCCATCAGTTCGTTCATGTCGAACAGGGCTCCCTGACCCGATTGACGATCTCTCTGTGCCGCGCTGGAACCAGCTATGACCTGACCCACCCGCGAGAACATTTCATCACGACGCTCCATCGTGAAATCAAAGGCACCGGCCTTGATTAGGTTTTCGAGAATCTTGCGGTTTACCGACTTGCTGTCGAGGCGGCTAGCAAATTCTTCAAGCGACTTGTATTCACCATTTTCCTCACGGTCAGCAATAGCAATCTCCATCGCTGCGCCACCGACATTCTTTATCGCGGAAAGACCGAATCGAATGGCATCTTTACCGCCGGGCAGTTTCTCAGGACGAAACTTCAAGGAGCTGCGATTGACATTGGGAGCCAGTATTTCGATGCCCATGCGTTGGCATTCTGCTACGAATACCGAGATCTTATCCATGTTGTTGATCTCATTACTGAGCACCCCGCACATGAATTCCACAGGGTAGTTGGCTTTGAGATAAGCTGTGTGATAACTGACCAACCCGTATGCCGCCGAATGCGACTTATTGAAACCGTAACCTGCGAATTTCTCCAGCAAATCGAAGATCTCGTTGGCTTTTTTCTCGGGAATCTTATTAACCTCGTAGGCGCCCTTCACAAATTTAGCGCGCTGCTCAATCATCACCGACAATTTCTTCTTACCCATGGCTCGGCGGAGAAGGTCAGCCTCACCAAGTGAATAACCGGCGAGTAGATTAGCTGCACGTTGCACCTGCTCTTGATAGATTAGAATTCCGTAAGTTTCCTCACTCGCTTCCTCTAGTAGGGGGTGGAGATACTTCACCTTTTTTTTGCCCTTCTTGCGGTCAATAAAGTCCGGGATCAGATCCATCGGGCCAGGTCGGTAGAGCGCGATCAACGCGATGATATCTTCGATTCGACTCACATCGAACTGACGACAAAGGTTCATCATACCACCAGATTCCAACTGGAAGACTGCGGTCGTTTCGCCGCGGTTTAGCAAATCAAAAGTTGGCTTGTCATCGTAGCCATCGTTGTCGATTTGAAAATCGGGTGAGTGGTCATGGATCAAATCCAAGGCATCTTGAATCACGGTCAGGGTTTTTAGACCGAGGAAATCCATTTTTAACATTCCAAGGTCAGTTAATGGTGCCATGGCATACTGCGTAACCACCTCGCCTTCCTTACCCCGAACCAGCGGCACGTGCTCAGTCAACTCGCTGTCTCCAATCACCACCCCAGCCGCATGGATGCCTGTACCGCGTGTCAAACCCTCCAAAAAAGTCGAGTATTTCCACAACTCTTCAATCGTAGGGTTGTTCTCTAACTCTTCTTTTAACTCCTTATTCTTTTTCCGGGCATCAGCCAAGGTGATGTTTAGCTCATTGGGAATCATTTTTGCGATTCGATTACCCTCCGAATAACTAAGCCCCATGACGCGAGCCACATCCCTTACCACACTCTTGGGACCGAGAGTTTGGAACGTAATGATGTGGGACACGGCCTTCTCTCCATATTTCTGCCGCACATAGTCGATGACCTTGCCTCTTCTTGGTTGGCAAAAATCAATATCTATATCCGGAGGTGAAACCCGCTCCGGATTAAGGAATCGCTCGAAAATAAGGCCAAATCGAATAGGGCAAATATCGGTAATCTCTAGCACGTAGGCCACGAGAGATCCTGCCGCAGAGCCACGCCCCGGCCCTACCGGCACACCGTTGTCCTTGGCCCATTTCACAAAATCCCATGTGATAAGGAAATAGGAGAGGAAGCCCATCTCCTCCATGACTCCGATCTCGTAATCAAGACGTTCGCGGAGCTCTTTATCAGTTTCCGCCCGATCGCCGTATCTCTTACGCAGGCCTTCCAAACAGATCTTTCGAAAATAATCTTCACGGGGGCTGCCGTCAGGAGACTCAAACTGCGGGTATTTGTCGGAACTTTGGGAATCGAGGTGGATATCCACATTACACATATCAGCGATGTGGAGCGTGTTCGAAATCGCTTCGGGAATCTCCTTGAAAAGCTTCCGCATTTCATTGGTAGTCTTGAAGTAAACTTCAGGGGAATACTTCATACGGTTCTCATCCATCTGGAGCGAACCAGTGCCAATGCAGATCATCACGTCATGCGCTTCGTGATCCTTTTGGTTGAGAAAGTGGACATCGTTCGCGGCAACGAGGCCGAGATCAAACTCCTTGCCAAACTGCACCATCTGCTTAGTACACAGCGCCTGTTCAGGAAAACCATGGTCGTGCACTTCGAGGAAGAACTTGTCACGGCCGAAGATATCGATGAATTCCCCAATACTCTTACGAGCTCCGACGAGATCCTCGTTCTGGATCATCTGGTTGACCTCACCGTTAATGCAGCCACTCATGCAAATAATTCCTTCGGAGTGGGCCGCCAAAGTTTCCTTGTCGATCCGAGGTTTGTAATACATTCCCTCTAAGTGACCGATACTGGTCAATTTCATGAGGTTCTCATATCCCTCCACAGTCGAAGCGAGCAAAGTGAGATGAGAATTGCGTTTCTTCTTCGCCCTATTCCCTATGGTCACCGTCTGCGCCTTCTTCTCCGTTAGCTTGACCCCCGGAGGCGTCAGATACATCTCGCAACCAATGATCGGTTTGATCCCGGCTGCCTTTCCGGCTTGATAGAAATCAATAGCCCCGAAAATGTTGCCATGATCAGTCATCGCAACCGCGGGCATCTTCGCCCGCTCGGCCTTCTTCATCAGATCCTTAATTCGCACCGCTCCATCGAGAGTGGAATACTCGGTATGCAAATGAAGATGGATGAATGGATCAGTTGGCATTGTGAAGACCGGCAAGGCCGGTTAAATCATCTAAAAGAAAGGGCTGATTTTTTTGTTTTTAAAGTGTGGGAGAGTTTGAGTGGTTCAGCAAGAACGCACGGCTTAACGGCCGTAAAAACTTCCTCGGGATGGTCAATCCTCGATGATGCGGCCCCTGTTGACATCCTCGAGGGCGGAGGCCTTCTTGGGTTTATAGGGATACCAATCGGGAGCGCCGAACCAATCATACATCACAGCCCGGAACTTCTCGATCTTTTCGGGCGGTTCTTTTTGCCAACCCATGTCCCCCGTGGCGCTAACCCAAGTGTCTAAGGCGGCCCGCATTTCGGTTAGGGCCTTTTGGTGAGCCGGATGGGTGGAGTCGACCAGATTGCTCAACTCGCACGGATCGGCCTCGGTATCGAACAGGTATTCGCGCCTGAAATCCGTGAAGAGAGGCATGAGATGAGGGTCAAGCTCTCCTTTTTGGTAGAGATCGCGCATGACTTGCTGAACGGGGAAGCACTTCTCCTTGTAAAAGTTAACGTAAGTCCCGAAGTTCAGCTCAGGCTGATAGTTCCGGATGTAATGGTAGCGCTTGCCGCGGACCGAGCGTAAGCGGAAGGGCACATCGTCCACGCGGTCCCTCGCGCTGAAGGCATACCTTCTTTGTGGATCTTGGTTCTTCCCAAGAAAGATTCGGCTTTGCATACCCAAGGGGCGGGGCACGCCGGCCAGAGACAAGGTAGTGGCGGTTAGGTCGAGCAGACTGATCACTTCCTCGTTGACCG
>CETE01065922.1_pt1 | contig 22714 bp, 24 predicted proteins | sample 531241 | NCBI WGS metagenome assembly CETE01 (sample SAMEA2622336, study PRJEB7988) | marine metagenome | biome: marine biome (ENVO:00000447); feature: deep chlorophyll maximum layer (ENVO:xxxxxxxx); material: "saline water (ENVO:00002010), including plankton (ENVO:xxxxxxxx)" | depth 30 m
AACAAAGTGATATTAAAGACGTAATATCATCAACAATCTACGGAAACTCAGGTGCTAAATCTGCAATTGATATGGCATTATATGATCTATTTGGTAAATCAGAGGATAAACCACTATACGAAACTCTCGGCGGAGCAAAGAGAGATAAGGTTCCGATGATTTGGCTGGTTGCTGGAGGTGATGATGAGTTTAAGTTGCTGGCAGAAAAAGTCGACCAAGGTTTTGTTTCTTTCAAGGTTAAAGTAGGCACAAATAATGTTCACGAGGATATAGAGAGATCCTATCAGGCCCAGAGAATTCTTGATCATAATTATACGCTTTCAGCGGATGCCAATCAGGGTTTTAATAGAAGCGATGCGTTAATTTTTGCTTCAAAGACGGGTGATATCGGATTGGACTTTTTTGAACAGCCGGTAACTGGAAAAGATATTGATACAATGGTGGAATGCAACGCAAGATCTTATGCACCTATTGGTGTGGATGAAGGAATCCATAATATTGATGATATAAAGATACATCATGATCGTAAGGCGGCAAATGGCGGTAGCCTCAAAATGATCAAATTTGGAGGGGTCGCGCAATTATTTGAAGCTGCAAATTTGATGCATTCATACGACATGCATATAAATCTTGCTGGAAAAGCTGCAAACACATCAATTGGAAGTGCGGCAATCGCCCACTTTACCAGAGCGCTACCATCTCTTGACTGGGATGCGAGTTTATCCAGTCAATATTTGTCAGATGATATAGCAGAAAATCCAGTCAAAGTTATTGAAGGTCATATAATCACCCCCGAAGACGGCCCTGGCCTCGGAATAAACATTGATGAAGATAAATTAAACCAATACAGTATTAAATTGTAAATTTATAATCTGAAAAAAATGGCTCAAATAAAAATTATTGATGACTCAACTAAGGGTACGTTATTCACCTTTGGTTTCATTCTAACAGTGCCATTTATTGAGGCATCTGTAAAACTTCTCGGCGATGCCATGGCGCCTCCACAGGTTTCTTTTACCAGATTCATGCTGCATGTAGTAGTATTGAGCGTTTACATATACTTATATCTTCCAAAAGAGGAGTGGATCGCCAAACCTAGCTGGCCGTTATTAGTCAGAGGCATTCTTGCAAGTCTTGGGACATTATGTGTCTATGCCGGATTATCAGTTCTCCCACTTGTGGATGCTGTTGCTATTTTTTTCATACAACCTATCATTATAACTGCTTTGTCATCTATACTATTGAGAGAAAAAGTTGGTATTTACAGGTGGATTGCTGTTTTAGCTGGAATGGGTGGAGCTCTGCTTGTGATCGGACCGAATTTTGATGATGTTGGATGGGGCGCAGTATTTCCAGCCCTGGCAGCATTATTTCACGGTCTCTCAGCATTGATGGCAAGAAAATGGGCAAATGCAGCAAGGCTTCCCATCTTTCAATATTACACGGCAATTACAGCAGTTATCATGATGACAGCTATATTCATTTTTGGCGGTATTACAGGATATGATCGCGTTGCACTTGTAATGCCAGACAAATTCCAATGGTTTTTACTGGCTGTTATAGCTTTTGGATCAATTATAACAAATTTACTGCTAACGCAGGCATTCAGGATAACCCCATCATCAATTATTGCACCATTTCTATATTTACAAATCATTGGATCAACAATTATGGGATATTATATTTTTAATCAACTACCGAGTTCACAAACTATTCTAGGGGCATGTCTTGTCATATTAGCGGGTCTTGCAATATGGTGGAGAGAGAGTAGGTCAGTATAATTTAATAGCTGCTATGTGAGGAAATAAAAAGTTCACATATACTATCTGTTCTATTGCTCCAGGCATGATTTCCTCCTAGATTAACTATGGTATCACCTTGATTTAGCTGAACTTGATCTTCATCTAAAATTAAAACGATGGAGCCTTTCATTACATAAATATAATCCAGAGAATTTTTTTTGTGCATATATGGATGCTTTGAATTTTTTTTACTAAAGAGTTCGATTGAATTAATGGATTTGTAGAAATTTTTGACATCGTCTCTTGTAACTTGGCTAATGTGACCATTTTCAGGGGGTATAGTCACAAATCTACATATTGATCCTGATTTTGGAGGTATCAGTGTGTGTGGGTAACTGTCACTTTCCTCTTTCGCTTCATCACCAAAATTAGCAGGGCTGCTTAATGTTGCCCATATCTTTGTTGATTTATATCCTGGTCTAGCATTATCGGTAATTACATCTTCAGCAATTCCATCACTTATTCTTTTTATTTCGCCATTTGGATATTGCCCAATTACTATTCGCCTTGTGTTAGTCATTATTATCACCGCCAATCATAATAAAGAGCATTTCGTTTGGCCCATGACTATTATCCCATGAATGAAAATGACCAAGCTGAACAATTATGTCACCCTCATACATGACTAATTCGCCTTCGGGTAAAACATGGGTTCTTTTACCCTTTGTCACAACACCATAATCAACCGTACGGGTGCGATGCATATTCCAATGTTTTCCACTCTTCATTTTTTCAGAGAGTCCAGTTCTATTCATCGACGCAAAAAATTCATCTGCTTTTTCTTGGTCAATTTTATTATTATCTTCTTTCTTTGACTCAATAACTCTAAAGTGTGCGCCATTTAATGGCGGTGAGTGAGAGAGTGGTCTGTCTGCGCCGTCTGAATGATTTGATGTATCAACCGGGCAGTTATCAAATGTCCAGATTTCATTAAAATAGATTGTTGAACCACCGCCTCGATTATATTGATATGGGTTTTCAGAATCTGACACAACATAAGATCGCCCATTTTCCCTGTTTCCTACAATCACCCTTCTCGGTGGTTTTGGTTGTGAGCTCATTGGATTTTACATATCAAAAACGGCAACGGCCCTTACTGGCGATCCAGTTCCACCCCTCCAAGCTAATGGTAGGCAAATGAAAGTAAATTCCCCCCTCCCAATTAGTTTCTCGAGATTACACAAACTCTCCAGATGTGTGATATTTACTTCATGACATATTTTATGTACGAGTGAGTTTACATCTCCAATTGGGCCCGGTCGCATCGAGTCGATACCAAAATGAACGAAACCCTGTTCTGCGATCCATTTTGTTGCCTCAATATTCACTCCAGGATTATCTGTTGAATAAGCAGCCGATGGGAAAGTCCTCTCGTGATGACCTGTGCAAAGTAGTAAAGTTCCATTTTTTGGAATCGTTAGGCCAGTTTTTTTGACAGCTTCTTCCAAATCTGAGGGTGTTATCTCTGATTTTGGTTCTATGTGTCGTAAATCGATACAAATACCTCTCACAATACAATTTTCAAGTGGATATTCATTAATTGGTGTTCCATCAACGCTAAAATGTCTTGGGGCGTCAATATGTGTTCCCCCATGATCCGGCATAGAAAAATAATGCACAGAGTTCCCTTGTATGTTCCCCGAGTCTGCAAAAGCCTCTTCGTGACTTTTCCATACTCCGTGAATTATAGGCGGCTGTCCTGGGTATTGGGGTGTACGATGATACAACTCACGACTTAAATCAATTATTTCCATTTTAACCTCCTAAAAACTGACATTATTATTATACATGATATTGGCTTCTATGTTATGGGCGATTTGAAGTATTTTACTTTCATTCCATTTCTTGCCAACAATTTGCATCGCAATAGGCATATTTGACGCATCTTTTCCTATAGGTATGACAATTGCTGGTAGCCCAGTAACATTAAATGGACCAAAGAACTGTCTATGTAGATTTGCTGAGTAGTCAAAATGTTTTTGATTAATTTTTGCAACAAGATCATCTATCAGAGGTGCTGTAAATGGGACTGCTGGAGTAATTAATGCATCAAAATTATCAAGTTTACACTCAAGTAATCTGGTCATTTTGATTTTATTATCGAGTGCAGTGAGATACTCATCTATACTTACTTTTACAGACCATTCCATTCTTTTTCTTACATCGGGATCAAAGCTTTCAGGATCATTCAAATATTGTTTGTTGTGAACTTTTGTAAATTCAGGTCCTGCAATTCCGTAAAATAAATCTTGTATTGTATCTACATCTCTTTTTTCAAATTTGAAACTTGATATAGTCGTTCCCAAATCCTTAATTAAAGCTATTGCAGTTTCATAAGATTTTTCAACCTCATTATCCAACTCTTGATTTTGATAGATATCAGGACATATCGCAATCTTAAACCCTTTAATACTATTTTCGAGCTGGGATAAATCAATTTTATTGTGTTTAATGGATCTCACATCATTAGGGTCATAACATTGAAGTGCGTTATAGGTCAGAGCGGTTGAATAAACAGATTCACACATTGGTCCAACATGATCAATACTAGGTGAATTTGGGAAAACGCCATTTAGGCTGATTGCGCCGTGTGTTGGCTTGAGACCTACAATCCCACACAGCGAGGATGGGGTTCGAATCGAACCACCTGTATCTGTCCCGAGTGAGATTGGGACTAGTTTACCAGCTACAGCTGCGGCGGAGCCACCACTGGAACCACCAACAATTTTTAGTGGGTTATGCGGGTTCTTTGATGTGCCATAATGCACATTTATTGTCGTCGACGCAGCGGCGTATTGGTGTGTGTTTGTTTTACCCAATAGTATTGCACCAGACTCATTCAATTTGGCTATGCAAAATGCATCATTCTTGGGTATATGATCTTTATATAATTTGGATCCATTCGTGGTCCGGATTCCTGAGGTATTAATTATATCTTTTGCAGCATATGGAATGCCATGAAGAGGGCCCTTGTATTGATCATTTAAAATTTCTCTTTCAGCTTTTTCAGCATTTTTCAGTGCTTCCTCCTCGATTACTGTGATAAAGGCATTGAATTTGTTATTGTGCTCTGAAATTCTATCAAGATAATATTTCGTAATCTCCCTTGGTGATAGCTCTTTACTTTCGATAGCAACAACAATTTCTTTTAAATTTCTAAATTCCATTTGAATCTTATTTTTTTAAATAAATTATATACATTTTTTTCATTTGATTATATAAACACAAAATATCTCAAGCATAAACATTGAATCTTTGATATTGTTATGTGATTAGATATTGGCATAGTAAAAATATCGACAAATGCCATCCAATAGTATAATGATAGTTGGAATAAGTCATTCTTATTTGGGTATTAAAATGAATTTAATTCAAGAACTAGAAAAAGAACAGTTAGAAAAATTAGTGGAAGGCGGAAAAATACCGGATTTTGCGCCCGGGGACACTGTCCGTGTAAATGTTAGGATTAGTGAAGGCACCAGAGAGAGGGTCCAAGCATACGAAGGTGTTGTTATTGGAAGATCAGGTGAAGGTATAAACGAGAGCTTTACGGTAAGAAAGATTTCTTATGGTGAAGGTGTCGAAAGAGTTTTTCCTGTCTATTCCCCAACCATTGAATCTATTGCTGTTGTAAAAAAGGGTAAGGTGAGAAGAGCAAAGCTATACTATCTTAGGGACAGAAGAGGTAAGTCTGCTCGTATAGCCGAGAAAATTGACACCAATCGTCAAAAAGCAAAAGAAGTACCTCAGCCCGAAGTAACAAGTTCAGAGAATGAATCAAAATAAATCCTGTAACCTATAAATTGAGGATTTCACTTTGAATTATAAACTCCTAAAACAATTATGTGAGACACCTTCTGTAGCTGGAAGGGAAACCAGAATTAGGAATTTTATACACGAGAATGTAAAAAACTATTTTGATGAGATAGAAATTGATCCACTGGGCTCATTAATCTGCAAAATTAATTCTACGAAAAAAAATAAAAAGAAAATTTTACTACTCTGCCATATGGATGAGATTGGTTTTCTTGTAAGTCATATTAATAACAAAGGCTTTGTATTTGTTGATCCAGTCGGAGGCTTTGACCCAAGAAATCTTTTTTCTAGAAGGGTTTTAATCTGTACTGATAAAGAGGACATAAAGGCTGTTATGAATCCGCAAGGCAAGCCAGTTCATACCCAAAGTCCAGCTGATCGAAAAAAAATTCCAGAACCAAATGAATTCTTTATAGACACAGGTTTAGGTGACAAAGCAAAAGATAAAATAAACATTGGCGATTTTGTTGTTATGGACGAACCTTTTCTTGAAATGCAAGAAAAGGTTGTGTCAAAAGCACTAGATAATAGGATTGCATGTTGGATAGGTATGGAAATTGGTAGGTATCTTTTTGAAAAGAAAATAAAATTAGATAATGATTTAATTATCGTCTTTACAACCCAAGAAGAAGTTGGGTTGAGGGGCGCAAAAACAGCATCTTTCAATATCATGCCAGATATTGCAATCGGTGTGGATACAACACTGGCATGTGATACACCGGGCGTTCCAGAACAAGATTGGATCACACAGCATAAAAAAGGGTTTGGACTTCACATTAAAGACTCATCTTTTATATCAGATGATGATTTAGTCAGGCAGTTTGTTGAATTAGCTGAAAGTAATAAAATTCCTTATCAAAGAACAATCTTAAGCAGGGGCGGACAGGATGGTGCCGCGGGGCAGCAAGCAGGATCCGGAGCAAAAGCACTGGCAATCGTTGTGGGAACGAGATATATTCATACCGTAACAGAAATGATTGACAAAAAAGATTTAGAAAATGCCCTCAATATTCTAAAAAAATATCTTGAAAGTATGGGGTAATCTCTCATAAAATAACAGACATGTTTCAGGCAAAAAGTAAATGAGTAAATCAAGAACAATTTATGATAAAATTTGGGATGACCATCTTATCAATACAAACGAAGATGGCACATCACTCATATATATAGATCGGCATTTAGTGCATGAAGTTACCTCACCACAGGCTTTCGAGGGTTTAAGGATGACAAATAGAAAGGTGAGGTGCCCAGATAAAACTCTGGCTGTTGTGGATCACAATGTTCCCACAACAGATAGAAAAAATGGCATTGCGGATGAAGAATCAAGGATACAAGTAGAGGCTCTGTCAAAAAACTGCAAAGAATTTGGCGTTGAATATTTTAATGAATTAGACATAAGGCAAGGTATTGTGCACGTTGTTGGTCCCGAGCAAGGATTTACTTTGCCAGGAACTACGATTTGTTGCGGTGATAGTCATACTTCTACGCATGGAGCATTTGGTGCACTTGCTCACGGTATTGGAACATCAGAGGTAGAGCACATACTGGCTACGCAGACTCTAATTCAAAGAAAGGCTAAAAACCTCAAAGTCAACGTGGGTGGAACAGCTCCTGATGGTGTAACTGCAAAAGATATTATCTTGTCTATCATTGGAGAAATAGGCGCCGGCGGCGGGACAGGCTCTGTGATTGAATATTCAGGAAAAGCAATTTCAGATCTAACAATGGAAGGCAGAATGACAGTTTGTAATATGTCAATTGAAGGAGGAGCTCGCGCTGGGTTAATTGGTCCGGATGAAAAAACTTTTGCATATATTAAGGATAGGCCAAGAGCGCCTAAGGGAGACGATTTCATAAAAGCAGTAACCTATTGGGACTCACTTAACTCAGATAGGGATGCTTTCTTTGATAGGGAGGTGTATTTAGACGCCGCTTCCTTGCCTCCCGTTGTTACATGGGGTACCAGCCCAGAGGATGTAGTATCAATAAATGGCGAGGTTCCAGATCCGGATGTAATAACTGATGAAAATAGAAAAGAATCTAAGAAAAGTGCACTTGAATATATGGACTTAAAGCCCGGTACTAAAATCAAAGACATAAAGCTTGACGTGATATTTATTGGATCGTGTACAAATGGAAGAATAGAAGATCTCAGAGAGGTAGCTAAAGTCGTTGAAGGACAGCACGTAAACGAGAATTTAAATGCCATAATCGTGCCAGGATCAGGGCTTGTTAAAGAGCAAGCCATCAGTGAAGGTCTTGATAAAATATTTATGGCTGCTGGCTTTGAGTGGAGAGAGCCTGGTTGTTCAATGTGCCTTGCAATGAATCCTGATAAGCTTACGCCGGGCCAAAGATGCGCGTCAACCTCAAATAGAAATTTTGAGGGTCGACAAGGCTTTCGCGGAAGGACACATCTAGTAAGCCCTGCTATGGCTGCTGCTGCTGCTATTGCGGGACGGTTTGTTGACATTAGAGAGTTCGCAAAATAGGATAGTTTTAATGGACAAATTTAAAAATCTTACTGCAGTTGCTGCATCACTGCCCGAAATAAATATTGATACAGATAAGATTATTCCAAAGCAATATCTGAAGACCATTGAACGGACAGGTCTCGGTAAAGGGCTTTTCTCAGAGCTCAGATATAATGATGATGGAACAGAAAACAAGAATTTTGTTCTGAATAAACCCCAATATAAGAATGCTAAAATACTAGTAGCTGGCGATAATTTTGGATGTGGATCAAGTAGAGAACATGCGCCGTGGGCATTGCTTGATTATGGAATAAAAGTAGTCATATCGACATCTTTTGCGGATATATTCTATAATAACTGCTTCAAAAATGGAATGTTACCGATAATTCTCGATGAAAAAGAGGTTAGTATGCTTATGGAAGAAACCGAAAGAGGATCTAATGCGACTTTAACGGTCGATCTCGAAAACCAAGAAATCACAAGATCTGATGGGGATAAAATTAATTTCAAGATCGATAAATTTCTCAAGCACTGCTTGCTTAATGGGCTTGACGATATAGCTCTAACTCTTGAGAAGAATAAGGATATTGAGTCCTACGAACAGGATCTTAGAAACCAAAGACCTTGGCTCTAAAATAAAATAATAAACTGAAAATATTGAGGTAACTTATGAGTTCACACAATCTATTAATGCTACCGGGGGACGGTATTGGACCCGAAGTCATTGATGAAGTAGAAAGAGTAATTGAATGGTTCAATAACAATACTTCAAACAAATTTGAGATAGAAAAAGACCTTGTTGGTGGAGCGGCTTACGACGAACATGGGCAATCAATTTCCAATGCCGCAATGGATCTCGCGCATAAATCTGATGCTATAATATTCGGTGCGGTGGGTGGACCGAAATGGGATAATGTACCTTTTGAAGTTCGACCAGAGGCAGGACTTTTAAGATTACGCAAGGATCTTGACTTATTTGCAAACTTAAGGCCTGCAATTTGCTATAAGGCACTAGCAGAAGCATCTAGTTTGAAGAAAGAGCTTGTTGAGGGATTAGACATATTAATACTAAGGGAATTGACCGGTGGCGTTTATTTTGGCGAGCCAAAAGAGATTACTGATTTGCCAGATGGCCAAAAAAAAGCCGTTGATACGCAAATATACACAACAAGCGAGATTGAAAGGATAGCTCGAGTTGCATTTGATCTTGCTAAGACTAGAAAAGGAAAAGTGACGTCGACTGAAAAAAGAAACGTAATGATTTCAGGAGTTTTCTGGAATAATGTCGTTTCAGAGATTCATAAAAATGAATATCCGGAAATGGAACTTGAGCATATGCTCGCTGATGCATGCGCCATGCAGCTTGTTAGAAAACCAAAGCAATTTGATGTTATCGTTGCCGATAATTTATTTGGCGATATACTCTCGGATGAGGCTGCCATGCTCACCGGTTCGATGGGTATGCTACCATCAGCATCACTCGGCGCTATTAACCAAAATACAGGTAAAAGAAATGCAATGTATGAGCCTGTTCACGGTTCTGCACCTGATATTGCCGGCCAGGGAATTTCAAATCCAATAGCCGAGATTGCTTCTTTTGCAATGGCTTTGCGGTATTCTTTTAATTTAGCTGAAGAAGCTAAATTAATTGAGGACTCAATTTCTGCTGCATTGGATCAAGGTATCAGGACTCCAGACATTATGCAGGATGGGATGAAGAAAGTTGGCACAAAAGAGATTACAGATACAATAATATCAGAGATGAATTCAAGAACTTGAGTAAATTACATGTCAATAAAATTAGCAGTTGTAGGCGCAACAGGTAATGTAGGGCGCGAGATATTAAACATCCTGGATGAGAGAATGTTTCCGTGTGATGAAGTAGTCGCACTTGCATCAAGGAAGTCCATTGGAAGAGAGCTTTCTTATGGAGATAAAACCCTGAAAGTCAAAGATCTCGAAACCTACGATTTTTCAGACATTGATATTGCTTTGTTCTCAGCAGGCTCAAAAATATCAGAAAAATGGGGACCAATAGCTTCATCTGCTGGTGCTATTGTAATAGATAATTCCTCATTCTGGAGATACCACGATGACGTCCCACTTATCGTTCCAGAAGTAAATCCAGATGACATAAAAGATTATAAAAAGAGGGGAATCATCGCAAATCCAAATTGTTCGACTTCGCAATTAGTTGTTGTTTTAAAGCCTCTGCATGATTTTGCAAAAATAACAAGGGTTGTTGTATCAACATACCAATCCGTATCCGGTGCAGGTAATGCTGCCATGGAAGAATTATTTAATCAAACTAAAGGCATATTTGTAAATCAGGCTGCGGAACCTGAAAATTTCACTAGACAGATAGCTTTTAATGTCATACCTCACATTGATATTTTTCATGAGGATGGATATACAAAAGAAGAGTGGAAAATGTTATCTGAAACAAAAAAAATTATAGATAAAAATATCAAGCTTACCGCAACTTGCGTTAGAGTCCCGGTTTTCGTAGGTCATTCTGAGGCTATCAACATTGAGTTTGAGAAACCGATTAGTCCTGAAAAAGCCAGAGCATTACTTCGAGACTCACCTGGAGTTATGCTAGTGGATGATCCCGAGGATGAAAAATATGTAACACCAATCGAGTGTGTTGGTGATTACGCAACTTTCGTGAGCAGAGTGCGTGAAGACATTTCGGTTAAGAATGGACTTGCTATGTGGGTTGTATCAGACAATCTTCGAAAAGGCGCTGCGCTTAATGCTGTACAAATTGCAGAGTTGCTTCTTAACAAAAAATACGTTGGCTAGTAAATTTTTATGGAATTTTGAATTAGAATAACTATAAATAAACTAACATATTTTGAAAAAGATCAAATGAATAAACCTTTATCTCCACATCTATCAATTTATAAATTTAAATTGAGTTTATTAATGTCCATTGCGCATCGGATTACTGGTGGGGCACTATATATGTCCATGTTTATTTTTATGGTTTTTTTGGTCTCTTTAACAATGGGTGAAAAATATTACGCGCTTTATTCTCTAATTGCAGGCTCATGGCTTGGTAGGCTTGTTATTATTGGCATAACTTGGGCGATATTTCATCATATGTTTGGAGGCCTGAGACATTTTATCTGGGATCTGGGCCGAGGCTTTGAAGTCAAAACTGTTGATCAATTAGCAGCTATATCACTATTTGGCGGCATAATTTTGACAATACTCTATTGGCTGATATTTTACATAACATAAACTTTATATGAATGACTGAATCACCGACAAAACATTTTATACGACAAAGAATAACGGCAATTTTAAACATTCCGATTTTTGTGTTTTTATTGTACTTATTATTTATAATACCAGGCATGAGCTATTCAGGAGTGATAGATCTATTTCAAAAGCCTGTTGTGCTGGCCCTAACGCTACTTTTAACTTTTAATTTCTCGTACCACATGAAGTTAGGCATGCAAATGATCATTGAAGATTATATTCACGGAAAGAAAAACTTAAAATTAGCACTTTTATTGAACAATATCTTTGTATCAATCGTTATTATTGGGTGTACATATTCACTATTAACTTTATAATTCGATGAAGGAATTTAACCGCAATGTCAAAAACTCATAACATAAATGGAAGAGAATATACCTTCATTGATCATACTTATGACGTTGTCGTTGTAGGTGCTGGAGGCGCAGGGCTGAGAGCGACATTAGGTTGCTCAGAGGCTGGGCTTAAAACTGCCTGCGTTACAAAGCTGTTTCCGACAAGAAGTCATACTGTGGCCGCACAGGGTGGTGTTGCAGCAGCTCTTGGTAATATGGGTGAAGATGACTGGAAGTGGCACATGTATGACACAGTAAAAGGTGCCGATTGGCTTGGTGATCAGGATGCTATCGAGTATTTGTGTAAAGAAGCTCCTCAAGCAGTTTACGAACTTGAACATTTTGGATTGCCATTCAGCAGAAGAGAAGACGGAAAAATATACCAGAGACCATTCGGCGGGATGACGACACACTATGGTGAAGGAATTGCGCAAAGAACCTGTGCTGCTGCGGATAGGACTGGCCACGCGATGTTGCACACGCTGTATGGAAAGGCGATAAGTCATTCAGCTGAGTTTTTTATCGAATATTTTGCAATAGACCTGATAATGGATGATAAAGGGGTCTGCCGTGGTGTTGTCGCGTTATGTCTTGAAGATGGAACAATTCACAGATTTCAAGCCCAGAAAACAATACTTGCCACAGGTGGATATGGTAGGGCTTATTTTTCTGCAACATCAGCGCACTCATGTACAGGAGATGGGAATGCAATGGTGCTCAGAGCCGGCTTACCATTACAAGATATGGAATTTGTTCAGTTTCATCCAACAGGAATATATGGTGCGGGCTGTCTAATAACTGAAGGATCAAGAGGTGAGGGCGGTTATTTAACAAACTCTGAAGGCGAAAGATTCATGGAGAGGTATGCGCCATCTGCAAAAGACCTAGCAAGCAGAGATGTGGTCTCGAGATCAATGACCATCGAGATTAGAGAGGGGCGTGGTGTTGGGAAAGATAAAGACCATATTCACTTACACCTAGAACATTTGGCTCCTGAGGTTTTAGCTGAGAGATTACCCGGTATATCAGAAACTGCAAAAATATTCTCTGGTGTAGACGTAACGAAGGAACCGATTCCTGTTTTGCCCACAGTTCATTACAATATGGGTGGGATACCAACCAATTTTCATGGTGAGGTGTTAACAAAAATTGATGGTGACCCAGATTGTGTTGTTGAGGGTCTTATGGCGATTGGTGAAGCCGCTTGTGTTTCTGTTCATGGCGCGAATAGGTTGGGCTCAAACTCTCTAATTGACTTAGTCGTTTTTGGAAGAGCTGCAGGACTTAGAGCTGCAGACACTACAATTGCAAATGCTAATCAAAGACCCTTACCAAATGATGCGGGTTTAGATGCACTGCATAGATTAGATAGATTTAGGTATGCGGACGGAAAGACATCAACATCTGAATTAAGATCGGATATGCAGAGAATTATGCAAAACAATTGTGCTGTTTTCAGAACAGGGGAAGTTCTAGATGAGGGAAAGGACCTCATCAATAAAATATGGAATGGTCTAGACGACATAAAAATAAATGATAGGTCACTAATATGGAATACTGATTTAGTAGAAGCTCTAGAATGGGATAATCTAATTGTGCAATCTGTCGTAACTGTTGAGAGCGCCGCAAATAGGAAAGAAAGTCGGGGATCCCATGCTCGCGAAGACTACTCAGAGAGAGATGACAAGAATTGGATGAAACATACTCTAGCTTGGATAGATAATGAGAATAGAACAACAACGATAGATTATAGACCCGTTCATGAGTATACCTTGAGTAATGAAGTTGCATATATACCTCCCAAAGAAAGGGTGTATTGAGGTTTTGAATGGTTGAATTAGCACTCCCAAAAAATTCTAAAATCACTGAAGGAAAGCAGTGGCCAAAACCTGAAAACGAAGAAAATCTTCGTGAGTTCAGAGTTTATAGATGGAACCCCGAAGATGAGAAAAATCCATCAATTGATACATATTTTATCGATACTGAAGATTGCGGGCCTATGGTTTTGGACGCCTTAATGAAAATAAAAAGTGATATTGACACCTCACTAACCTTTCGAAGGTCTTGTCGGGAAGGCGTTTGTGGTTCATGTGCGATGAACATTGATGGAGTAAATAGATTGGCATGTACAACTGCTATAGAGGATGTACGAGGGTCTGTTAACATCTATCCACTTCCGCATCAAAAAGTAATTAAAGACTTAGTGCCCGATCTCAAGAATTTCTTTGCGCAGCATAAGTCAGTTGAGCCTTGGCTGCATACTAAAAAAGAAGATCCAAAAGAAGAGTGGCTGCAATCAAAAGAAGATAGGGAACAACTCGATGGTTTCTATGAATGTATAATGTGTGCCTGTTGTTCAACTTCATGTCCAAGTTATTGGTGGAACTCCGATAAATATCTTGGTCCTGCCGCATTACTTCAAGCATATCGTTGGATCATTGATAGTCGGGATGATGAGAGAGATGAGAGGCTTGATAAACTAGAAGACCCTTTTAAGTTATATCGTTGCCATACTATTATGAACTGTGCAAAAGCATGCCCAAAAGGCTTAAATCCTGCTAAAGCTATTGCCAGTATCAAAAAGATGTTGGTTGAAAGAAGAGTATCCAAATAGGGCCAAAGTCCTATTCTCCTTTGGGCTCCAAAATTTGCTTACCGCGATACATCCCAGTTTTTAGGTCGAGATGATGTGGCCTGTGCAGTTCACCAGTAGATTTGTCCTCAACGTAAGCTTGATTTTTTAAAAAGTCAGTTGATCTGCGCATGCCTCTTTTTGATTTAGTCACCTTCGTTCTTGGGACTGCCATATCAATATCTCCAATTTATAAATTTAAATAAGATTTATTACATATACATATTCATTTATTATTTGTCATCATTAATATATATTAAAACCAAATTTTTTATGAATGACATTTTATAATTATTATCGATAAGATTATGACTCTAGGGAAGAACTATAATCATTTACGATCAGACATTGATCAGTTACTTATAAAAAGACTTGAAATCTCTAAATTTCCTGCGACGCTCATTGACGCAATTAAGTATATTTTTATAAACAAAGGTAAGAAAGTGAGAGCAATACTTTTAGCAGAGTCATGCGCACTTTTTGATGTCGAATACACTAAAATATTGAATGTAGCTCTAGCATTAGAATGTGTTCATTCATACTCCCTCATTCATGATGATCTGCCGGCGATGGATGATGATGACTACAGAAGGGGTGAACTCACTTTACATAAGAAGTATGATGAGGCAACCGCAATATTAGCCGGTGACGCGCTAATTTCATTAGCATTTGAATTAATTTCTGGGGATGAGGCGCTATCTGCTGGAAGTAGGCTTCAGTTAATAAACAACTTAGCAGTCTATAGTGGTGGAAATGGAATGGTTGGTGGACAAATTCTTGACCTTGGGCTCAAGCCAGCAGAGGCATCTATTGAGAGTATTAGAGAAATGCAACAGATGAAGACAGGGGATTTATTTTGTTTTGCCTTCACAGCTGGACCTATTATTGCAGGCTATGGAAGTGACGATCAAGATAAATTATTTGAGTTTGGAAAACTATTCGGCTTGGTATTTCAAATTAGCGACGATCTCATTGATGTTGAGTCAACTTTAGCAGAGGCTGGCAAATACGTGAATAAGGATCAAAATATGGATAAAGCAACATACGTAGACCATTATGGTATAAAGAAAGCAAAAAAACTTATGCTTTCTTACATAGAGGAATCGAAAGTCGTATTGGAAAAATATGGTTCGAAGGCTCAGCCTTTGATTGGTTTATGCGAAAGTCTTTCAAGCAGAAAATCATAGAATAATATTATCAATTAGTCTTGTTTTTCCAAGTTTTACTGCACCAAGTAATACATACTCATCATTCTTTTTTTTATATTCCTTAACGCTTGAGAGATCATCGCTTGTTCTTATTTCTAAATAATCAACGCTTAAACCAATTTTATTTAGTCTCTCAATTTCAGTGCGCAGAATTGACTTACAGTCTATTTTATTTTCGCGGATTTTTTTTCTTGCACTTATAAGTGACTTATACAAGTGTATCGCTTTTGACCGCTGGTTTGAATTTAGATAGCTATTGCGCGATGACATTGCTAAACCATCATTTTCACGAATAATAGGGGCCATAAGTATCTCGGTTGGTATAAATAATTGTCGGACCATATTCTTTATAAGAACATATTGTTGGTAATCTTTCTGTCCAAAAATCGCTATGTTTGGTTGAATGATACTCAGTAATCTATTTACAACTAACAGCACTCCATCAAAATGTCCAGGTCGATATTTGCCGCATAGCTCATCCATGAGATCGAGCTTATTAATCATGACTTGACTCTCTACATTTGGAGGGTAGATCTCTTTATCACTTGGGCAAAAAACACAATCAACATTTACTTTTTCAAGTAGTTTAATATCCCCATCTAGAGTTCTGGGGTATTTCGCATAGTCTTCTCCTGGACCAAATTGTTTTGGATTTACATATATAGAAACAATTGTTTTTGTTGCACCAAATTCTTTTATTTTACGGATTAAGCTTAAGTGACCCTCATGAAGATTCCCCATGGTTGGGATAAAACCTACGACCTCATTTTTCTCTTTCCAAGAAAGCACCATTATATTTAAATCTGACAAATTGTCAGAAAATATTTGCATTCTATTTGAACGAGTGTTCATCTGTGGGATATTTTAGTGTTTTTACTTCGTGGATATAATGCTTTATTGCGTCTTCTATTGTATTATTACCATCCATATAATTTTTTGAAAATTTTGGCAATTTACCAGGAGAAATACCCAAAATATCATACAGAACAAGTATTTGTCCATCTACTTCAGGACCTGCACCGATACCAATTATTGGTATAGTTATTTTTTTTGATAGTTCCATTGCAGTTTGTGCTGAGACACATTCAAGAAGTAAAAGGTCTGCACCTGAGTCCTCTATTTTTTTTGCTTCTTGTATTAGTATTTTTGCTTCAGTTGAACTCTTTCCTTGGACTTTATAACCGCCCATTTTATTAACTGATTGCGGCCTTAATCCAATATGAGCACAAATTGGTATGTCTGAATTTGCAAGCTTCTCAATAATATTTAATTGAGAATTATTTCCTTCTAATTTTACCATTTGTGCACCACCATCCTGCATTAATCTTTTTGCATTATCTATGGCAACGCTCTCATTATAGAAGCTCATAAAAGGCATATCAGAAATTAGGAAAGAGTAATTAATTGATGACGCAACGATTTTTGTATGATAAATCATGTCTTCAATTTTTACTGGTACAGTGGTTTTATTACCTTGGATTACCATTCCTAAAGAGTCACCAACAAGAATTATCTCCGCTCCAGACTTATCAACTAAATTAGCAAAGGTTGCGTCATATGCTGTGAGACAGGCAATCTTTTCACCTCTAGATTTTAAATCCCTCAGAGTGGTTAGGGTAACAGATTTTAGTTCGTTATTGTTATACATAAATAAACCTAAAGATTCTTATCGTAATTTTCTTCGATGTAATTATACAGAATTTTTTTAAAATCATCTGATATATTTTTACCTCTGAGAATTTTGTACTTATTTCCATCGATAAAAACTGGAGCTGCTGGTTCTTCGCCAGTCCCAGGGAGTGAAATTCCAATATTTGCGTGTTTTGACTCACCTGGACCATTTACAATGCAACCCATAACGGCAACCTTCAGTTGATCGACGCCAATATACTGTTTTCTCCATTTTGGCATTTCTTTCTCAATATATTTTTCAATATCTATTGCAAGCTCTTGAAACACGGTTGATGTTGTTCTGCCACATCCAGGGCATGCAACAACATCCGGTCGATATGTTTTGATTCCAAGGGATTGTAGTATCTCTTTTGCAACCTTAACCTCTTCAACACGGTTTCCGTCAGGTCGTGGGGTAAGTGACACTCTTATGGTGTCACCTATATTTTGATTTATTAAAATAGATAATGCTGAGACTGAAGACACAATTCCTCTCATGCCCATTCCTGCCTCAGTCAGACCGAGGTGCAATGGGTACTCTGTTTTTTCTGCAAGGCTTGTATAAACTTTTATGAGTTCTGGGACATTGCTGACTTTTGCCGAAAGAATTATTTTTGACTTCTTCATCCCAATTTCTTCAGCCCTGCTGGCAGAATAAACTACTGATTTAATCAGGGCATCGCGCAATACTTCGCTTGAGCTTTTTTTGACTTTTGCAAGATTATTTTGGTCCATTAAGAGTGTCAGTAACTCCTGATCAATACTGCCCCAATTTGCTCCAATTCTTACTGGTTTATCATTTTCACACGCTATTTCTATGATTTCGGAAAATTGCTTATCTTTTTTATTTTTGAAACCAACATTTCCAGGGTTAATTCTATATTTATCGAGAGTCTTTGCACAATCCGGGTAATCACTTAATAACTTATGGCCGATGTAATGGAAATCACCAACTAGAGGAATAGAATAGCCAGCTTTATCTAAACCTTCCCTAATATATGGAACCGCTTTAGCTGCTTCCTCTCGGTCAACTGTTATTCGGACAATTTCTGAGCCTTCTTCATATAATTCAATTATCTGTTGAGTCGTTTTTTTTATGTCAGCCGTATCAGTATTTGTCATTGATTGGATGACAATCGGCTCACTTCCGCCAACAGCTACATTGCCTATTTTTACAACTATTGAATTTCTGTCCTTTGGCATCACTTTCAGGCCCTATTTTATGTATAGAATATTTATATATGAATTAATTAATAAAAAAAATAACCAATTTATAAATTGATATGTGGTTTTTTTTAAATATTCTTATAGAATATAAAAGTTGGTATTACAAAAAGTAATTATTACTCTGGAGACTGACCCAAACCGGGAGTTAAATAGAGACCTTAATAATATTAATCTCTCCCTATTTGCTCTTAAAATATTTATTGAAGGTGTAAGATGTTACCTGAACCAAAGAGACAAAAAATAGCTAGCTATTTCAATGTGGGTAAGCCTAAGCGGGGTATTATGCTTTGCGGCCATGGAAGTCGCAGTGAGTCTGCTGTTGCTGAATTTGCGAATTTAGTTTTTAGATTGAAAACATTGCTACCAAATATACCAATAGAGTTTGGTTATTTGGAATTTGCAAAGCCTATAATAAGCGATGGATTAGATAAACTAAGAGAGGCTGGAGTTACCGAAATAGTTGCACTACCAGCAATGTTGTTTGCTGCCGGTCATGCTAAAAATGACATACCATCTGTGCTGAATACATACAACCATAAATACAAAAATCTCAAGATCACATACAGTAGGGAACTGGGCATAGATAATCTGATGATCAAGGCTGCATCCGAAAGGATAATTGAGTCTATTGATAATGCGAAATCTGAGATTGATAAACATGACTCAATGCTTCTGGTCGTTGGTAGGGGTGCGTCTGATCCGGATGCAAACTCAAATATATCAAAGATTACACGATTACTATGGGAAGGTATCGGTTTTGGTTGGGCTGAAACAGCTTACTCAGGTGTTACTTTTCCACTTGTATCACCTGCTCTTGAGAAGATTGTACAGGTTGGATATAAAAGAATTATTGTCTTCCCCTATTTTTTATTTACTGGGATCCTTGTTGATAGAATTTATAAATCCGTAGATATTGTAAGTAATGTTCATAGCAACATAGAGTTTATAAAAGCGCCCTATCTTAATGATCATCCAAAAGTGATAGAGACTTTTTGTGATAGAGTTATTGATGTAATTGATGGCGACATAAATATGAATTGTCAACTTTGCAAGTATAGAGAACAAGTTTTAGGCTTTGAGGACGAGGTTGGACTGGCTCAAGAGAGCCATCACCATCATGTTGAAGGGGGTAGTCACTCCCATGATCACTCCCATGACCACTGCCATGACCACTCTCATCATCATCCCTACCCGCATGCTGACCATCCTCTTGGTCCTGTAACCCTTAAAAAATAGAAAATCATGCAACAATATATAAGAGAGCCTACCGAAATATATAAAAAGTCGTTTGATACAATAACATCTGAAGTTGATCTAACAGGCTATAATGATCACGAAAAAAAAATAGTGACAAGAATAATACATTCTTGTGGTGATGTATCAATCGAAGGGGACATCTTTATTTCTGAGAATGCGATAAAAAGTGGAATTAGTGGCCTGAAATTGGGCGAAAGAATCTACGTTGACAGTAAGATGGTTGCAGCTGGAATAATTGAGAAAAATCTAAAACTGAGCAAAATTTACTGTCACATTGGTGATAAAGACGTCGATTATATAGCAAAAAAATTTAATACAACAAGGTCAGCTGCTGCGGTCGAGCACTGGAAAGAGGGGATGTCTAACTCCATCCTTGTTGTTGGTAATGCTCCTACCGCATTGTTCAGAGTATTAGAAATAATCAATGAAAATAATATAAAGCCAAGACTCGTCATCGGAATGCCTTTGGGCTTCGTTGGTGCGGTTGAAGCGAAAGAGGAGCTTATAAATTTTTATCAATCAACCGGGTTAAATATCATAACTATCCGCGGGAGAAGGGGTGGAAGTGCCATGGCTTCAGCAACAATTAATGCAATAAGTTTACTGATTAATGACAAATAGAAAAATACAATTAATCGGTTTGGGCGCTGGAGGCATTGAGTCATTACCGACCGGTCACAAAGAATTAATTCTATCTGCAGATATAATATTTGGAGCTGAAAGACATCTAGAAGATATTCCCAAAAATATCTCAAAAAAATCATGGTCAAAAAATATTAGAAATGATCTCAAGAAAATAAAAAAAATAAAGAATAAAAAAATATGTATTCTAGCAACAGGTGACCCACTTTTTTATGGCGTTGGGAATCTAGTTATGGAATTTTTTTCAACTGATGAAGTGGATATATTACCAAGCCCTTCGATATTGTCATTATGTTGCGCAAAAATTGGACAAAATATTAAAGATGTCGATGTAGTTTCTCTTCATGGAAGAGATTTCAACTCGATAATTAGGTATTTACAACCTAATGGTAAGTTATTTGTTTTATCTCATGATAAGAATACTCCTATTAAAATAATTAAGTTATTAAAAGATTTCAACTTCGAGAGGAGTTTAATTTATATTTTTGAGAATGTTGGCAGGGATGATGAGAAAATTACAAAAAAAATTATCAAAGATTGTCATAATTTTAATTTTACTAATCTAAATTCAATTTTTATTGATTTTCGTACTTCAAAAGATACGAATTTTTATCCAAATTCAATCGGGTTGTCTGACTTATTATATAAAAATGATGGGCAAATCACAAAAAGTGAGATTAGAGCGATAACAATTTCAAAGTTGGAGCCATTAAATCGTTCTGTTATATGGGATATTGGCGGTGGTTCTGGATCTATATCCATTGAGTGGTCAAAGATAACCAATGATGCAAAAATATATACAATTGAACAAAATAAGAGAAGAATTGGTTATATAAGAGAAAATATAAAAAGATTTGGTATCCAGAATATAACATTATTACACGAATCAGCGCCAGATATATTAGAAATGTTGGAAAAGCCAGATAGGATCTTTATTGGGGGAGGTCTCTCCTCAGATAAGGGGGATAAGATTATAAATAAATCCTTAGAATGCTTGACAAAGACGGGAATAATTGTTGCAAATGGCGTAACTGCGGAAACTGAAAATCTTTTGATTGGTATGTACAAGGTGTTTGGTGGAGAATTATCAAAATATTCAGTCTCTAACCTAAAAAAAATTGGTAAATTACATGCATGGGATCAACAAATGCATGTCACACAATGGAAATATATGAAAGGACCAAATGCTCGGTAAGGCTTATGGCATTGGAGTTGGTCCAGGGGACCCAAAATTATTAACTGTAAAAGCACTTGAAGTCCTTGAGCAGCTAAGAATCGTTTTTTATCCATCCTTTGGTAAAAAGAGTATTGCTCTGGATATTGTGCGTTCACATATAAACCCAGACGCAAAATTGATCGAAATGAATATTCCTCTATCCCCTAATGAGGCAAAGGTCGTTGCATATCAAAACTTTGCAAACCAAATAAAAGAGTATTTAAATAATCAAGTCGATGTCGGGGTATTATGTGAAGGGGATCCTCTATTTTTTGGTTCATTCATTACAATCCGAGACTTATTGAAGGAAAGTTACCAAGTAAATGTAGTCTCAGGAATTTCTTCCATAATGTCTGCATTCGTCCACGTGGATGATTTCATGGGGCAAGGCGATGATTCAATTAGTATAATTACAGCAGGGTCGGATGAGTCACTTATAAAAGATAAAATTTCCACTTCAAACACAACAATAATAATAAAGGTTGCCAAGCATTTTAAAAAAATAAAAAAAATAGCCACAGATTTAGGTTTACTAGAGACTTCTGTGTATATAAGTCAGATCGACCAAGCACGCCAATATTCTGATCGTTTAGATATGATTTCTGATGAAGTGATTGAATACTTCTCAATAATCATAATTAAAAATCATAATTTAAAATCATGAAAAATCCAAAGACAGCTATAATTATTGTATCGAGACTCAACTTGGATCTGGCTGAGCTTGTTTTTAAAAAAATTGAAAATTGCCAAATTCATGCTTTGAAGATTATTGATACAAAGGTAGATGTCACATTTAAAAACCTAGCAAAACACATCCAGTTACTTCAAAAAGAAAAAACTAATATAATAGCGATTTGTTCAATACCAATTATTATAAGATCATTGGAAGCTAAGCTTCCAAAAAAACATAGTGGATCTTGTATAGTTGCATTATCCCCAGATGGTAAATATACAATACCATTATTAGACACTCATTCTGGGGCTAATGAATTGGCCACTAGACTTGCAACAATTTTAAATTCTGAGCCAGTCATTACAACACAAAGTGACACTTTTCTGGGAGTTTCTCCTGATAACCCACCACCCGGATTTTTACTGGATCCCGATTGTAATTACAAAGAATTCATATCGGAGTTGCTAGATAAGCGTTCATTAAAAAATGTGCCT